>JAESGJ010000161.1_pt1 | contig 88557 bp, 85 predicted proteins | sample 9266241 | NCBI WGS metagenome assembly JAESGJ01 (sample SAMN14514841, study PRJNA621669) | algae metagenome | isolation source: Brasilonema octagenarum HA4186-MV1 and co-occurring heterotrophs from wet... | place: USA: Manoa Valley, Hawaii | collected 2009-07-20 | reverse complement strand
TGGCCGTTCCAGAGTCGGCGGGCCCACTGGTAGAGACCGCCCGCGATGGGGAACTGCGAGACGATCTCACCGAACGTCATGGCCACCAGCAGCTGTCCGCACATGGCGATCACCAGCCACGAGATCGATGGCGGCCCGGCGGTGGTGAGGGCCTGGGTGAACAGGGACAGCACTCCAACCAGGGGGGAGAGGTAGAGGAATCCGAGCGCGAAGTTCGACCACAAGCTGATCTTTCGGTCGAAGCTCTCCTCGTAGCCCAGCGCACGCAAATGATCGTCGTCGCCATAGGGTGCGTTCTCGTCGCGGTCGCTGGTGGTCATCGCCCGTTCCCATCTCAGCCGCGGCATCCGATTCGCGGCGCGAACGGATCCGGACTGGGTTCGTGATCGTCGTCACTTCAGCTTGGTGCATCATGGCGATGGATCGCAGACACGGTTGGTGAAACAGCATGATTGCCCGTTGCACAGGCTGTGCGCACCGGTGGGGTGTCCGTTCGATCGGACGGCGCACGGTGGGTCGAGTCGCGCCGGGGTCGCGACTGGTCAGCTCCGCGCGGCCCAGGCGATCCCCTGCTTGGTCAGCCGCCGCACGTCGGCGCCGGCGAGATCGTTACTGGCGTGGCCGATGGAGTGATAGAACACCCGGCCAGCACCCCAGTGCCGGACCCACGCGACGGGACTGCGCAGGCCGTCGAGCCACGGCAGGTGTTCGCCGTCGAACGTGGTCTCCGCCAGGACGTCGTTGTTGGGATCGACGCTCATGTAGTACTGCTCGGAGGCGACCTCGAAGGAGTTGACGCCGTCGGTCACCGCGTGATCGGCATCGACGACGTCCACGCGATACGGGTGCGGGACGCCCTCGCCGGCGGGGTGGGCCAGGAAGTCGCCGCCGAGCATCAGGTGATAGCGCAGGCTGGAGCGAAACGCTGCGGCGGCGCCGTGCCACGCGGCGATCCCGGTGCCCGCCTCCACCGCGGCCAGCAGGTGGTCCTCCTGGGAGTCCGACAGGTCTTCGGTGGTCAGCGCGTTGTTCCAGCCGAGGATGATCAGGTCGTACCCGGTCAGGTCCCGGTCCAGGGTGAACACGTCCTGACTTTCCTGCACGTCATAGCCCAGTTCGTCGGTGATGCCCCGGGTCCAGCGCGCGATGTCATACGGGCTGTGGCCGGGCCAGCCGCCGTACAGGTGAAGCACGGTCGTCATCCGGGAGGCTCCTTTCGGGTGGCGGTGCGCAGCGGCTCGCGCGGTGCGACGAGCGTCTCGGGATCCAGCAGCGCCGCCACTTCGTCTGCCGACAACAGGCCTTCTGCCACCACCAGATCCGGGACGGACTTGCCACTGTGCAACGCCTGCTCGGCGATTCGCGCGGAATCGGCATATCCGAGGTAGGGCGACAGCGCGGTGATGACGCCGATGGAGTTGGTCACCGACTCGCGAAGTCGTTCCCGGTTGGCGGTGATGCCGGTGACGCAGCGCCGTGTCAGCGTGCGGCACGCCGCGTTGAGGTGGGTCGCGGAGGTGAACAGGCTGTGCGCGATGACGGGTTCGAAGGCGTTCAACTGGAGCTGTCCGCTCTCGGCGGCCATGCCGATGGTCACGTCGTGCCCGCAGATCTCGAACGCCACCTGGTTGACCACTTCCGGTATCACCGGGTTGACCTTGCCGGGCATGATGCTCGAACCCGCTTGTACGGCGGGAAGATTGATCTCGTTGAACCCCGATCGCGGGCCCGAGGACAGCAGCCGTAGGTCGTTGCAGATCTTGGACAGCTTGAGTGCGGTCCGTTTGAGCACCGCGGACACCGTGACGAAGGCGCCGACGTCCTGGGTGGCCTCGACCAAATCGCCGGCCGTCGCGAGGCGAAAGCCGGTGAGATCTGACAACGCATCGCATACCAGGTGGGCGTAGCGCGGGTGCGCATTCAGGCCGGTGCCGATCGCCGTTCCGCCGAGGTTGATCTCGGTGACCAGCAGCGCAGCTTCGCGCAGGCGTTCGGCGTCCTCGGCGACCATCACCGCGTACGTGTTGAATTCCTGACCCAGCGTCATCGGCACCGCGTCCTGCAACTGCGTGCGGCCCATCTTCAGGACGGTGCGAAATTCGGTGGCCTTGGCCCGGAAGGCATCCGACACCTCGAGCAGCGTGGCGTGCAGCGCGGCGAGGTGGACCTGCAGCGCGACCTTGATGGCCGTGGGGTACACGTCGTTGGTGCTTTGTCCGCGGTTGACGTGCTCGAGCGGGTGCAGCCGGGCGTAGTCACCGCGCGCCGCGCCGAGGCATTCGAGTCCACGGTTGGCGATCACTTCGTTGGCGTTCATGTTCGTCGAGGTCCCGGCACCACCCTGGAGGACGTCGACGACGAAGTCTGAATGCATTGCGCCGGAACGTATCTCGGTACAGGCGCGCACGATGGCGTCACGCCGCGCCAGGTCCAGCATGCCCAGTTCGTGATTGGTCAGCGCCGCGGCCTGCTTGACCGCCGCAAGCGCGTCGACGAAGTCCGGGTGCGCCGAGAGCGGGATGCCGGAGATCGGGAAGTTCTCCAATGCCCGGACGGTGTGCACGCCGTAATAGGCGCCGCCGGGCACCGCCCTGCTTCCTAGCGAGTCGTGCTCGATGCGCACCGGCTCGGTCCCCTCGCCGCCGGAGGTCATCGGTACGCCGGACTGCCGCAGCGCGGCGACGCCGAAGGCCGGATGTGGTGCATGGGTTCAGTGTGGGCTCGGTCGGGGCGGCGCTGCAGACTCATGGTGTGCAACGCGTGGGGAAGTCGTTGCGCACTTCCTGCAGGCCGTGCGTGCCTCGGCGCCCACCGCCGCGGCCAGCACGGCTGCGGTGGCGACGGCGCCCGGTGGCAACGGCAGGGCCGCGTCCAGGGAGGACGGCTCGCCGAGCCAGCCATGGCCGGGCCGGCCAGCAGTGCGGCCTAGACGGTATGAAGGCTGACTCGAGGCCGAAGGCCTCGGGCTGCAATCGGACGTGGGTTGCCGGTGTCGAGTGAACACTCGTACTGGTAGAGCCACAGTTGCAGATCAGGAGGCCTCCGGTGAGTTTCAACGGTACGAGTGTCGGGTTGGACGTGCATGCGCTTTCAGTGGTTGCGCATGCATTCGATGAGGAAACGGGTCAAGTCGAACGGGCACGGCTGTGTCCTGATCACGGCGAGATACTGCACTGGCTGCACCAGCTGCGTTCCCCGGTGCGGGTGGCCTATGAGGCCGGGCCGACGGGCTTCGGACTGGCACGGGCGTTGGCCGCTGCTGAGATCGACTGCGTGGTCGCCGCGCCGTCGAAGTTGATTCGGCCCTCGGGAGACCGCGTCAAGACTGATGCCCGTGACGCTGCGCATCTCACTCGGTTGCTTCGTCTGGGTGAGATCACTGCGGTCACCGTCCCTGAAGCCGATGTCGAGGCAGTGCGAGACCTCGTGCGCGCCCGCGAGGATGCCAGGGCCGATCTGATGCGGGTCCGACACCGGCTGTCCAAGCTACTGCTGCGCCAGGGTCGGGTGTACTCGGGCGGGCAGGCATGGAACGGTGTGCACGAAACATGGCTTCGGCGGCAACGTTTCGACGACACCCACACCAGGGCGACCTTCGATCACCACTTCGACGCGGTCCTCACCGCAACCGCGGCCAGGGATCGCCTCGACGAACAAATCGTCGACGTCGCCGCCTCACCGCGCTGGGCCGATCAGGTCAACCGGCTGGGCTGCCTACGCGGAATCTCTGCACTGACCGGGCTGGCATTGAGCGTCGAGATCGGGGATTGGACCCGCTTCACCGGCGCCTCGATCGGCGCGTACGTCGGATTGGTACCCACCGAGTATTCCTCGGGGGCCTCGCGGGTGCAGGGGTCGATTACCAAGGCCGGCAACGGCCACGTGCGGCGGTTGTTGATCGAGTCGGCCTGGCACCACCGAGCGGCCTACCGCAATCCTGGACCGACGATGCGGGCCCGCTGGGCCAAGGTCGACCCGGCGCTCAAGGATCGCGGGCATGCCGGCAACCGGCGTCTGCACCAACAATGGTGCCGGTTCAACGAACGCAAGAAGCCCCACGTGGTGGCCAACGTCGCGATCGCCCGACAACTGGCAGGGTGGTGCTGGTCACTGGCCACGCTCGATTGACGGCCTATAACCGAGCTTGATCGGAGTTGGCCGGGTCGACGGCGAGGTAGGCGAACCGGATCTGCGTTACAGCTATGAGCAACAACAGCATTCACCGAATGTCTTTGTGACGCCCGTCCCTAGAGAGCAGCCACCGTTCGCGCCGAACCATCGTCTTGCGGTAGCCAACCCGCGTATATCAGTCTGACACCACCGTCGTTGACCAACGACCGCCGCGGCACCGACTGACCCCGATCAAACGAAAGCCGCCCCGGCATCAAAACCGGGGCGGCTTTCCCCTGCCTATTGACAAACGATGCCTACATATCAGCTGTAGCAGGTTGACGGTGTGGTCGTAGTCGGTGCCGTAGTCGGGGCGGTCCAGAACGGCCGAGTGCGGGTCGACGCGGTAGGCGACGGCCGGTGAGGTCGCCTCGGGGCGGGCCTTGAGTACGCGTTTGAGGGTCTGACCGTAGAGGTAGCGCGAGGTGAGGATCTGCGGTTCGGCGGTGGTGCGGATGATCTCGAAGAAGATGCGCAGGGTGTCGTTGTCGCGGGCGTCGGGATCGCTGGTGCGATAGCCGTCGGGGTCGGCCATGCCGGCGATGCGGCGCAGGGGGTGGCGCATGAGGACCGCGGCCATCAGGAGGGCGTGCGGGTCGCCGCTGCGGGCATATCGGGCCAGCTGTGGGAGCGCGGTGGAGGCAGTCTCCAGGTGGGCGCAGATCGCGGCCGGTGAGGGAGGGGCTTGTCGGTGCAGTGATTGGACGAGTGTGACGGCGGGGGTGAGGTCGCCGCGTCGTGGTCGGGTGAGGAGGCGGTGGGCGGTCTCGGCGAGATGGTCCCAGGTGTTCATCGGAGTCCTTGGCGTCGCGGGGTGGTGACGCGTTCATGGAATCCGTCTGGGTTGTTGCGAGGGTTTGCAGAAGGGTTGGCGGGCAGCTTGCCAAGGCCTGCATAAATGTGTGGCCTGGATCACATTGGGTGGTACCGACGTGGCGGTTTGTGGTTGACGGGGTGGTTGTCAGCCAAGTGGTGTGCGGCGTGCGACGGGCGTTGCTGTGTATTGGTCGAGATGCGGGTGGTGTGCGCCGAAGAGCCGGCTGAGATGCGCGTTCGGACGCCACGGTGATGCCGCGGTGACGTCGGGGGGCGATAAGTGAGGGTGCTGAGGCTATTCGCCCAGGTCGCCGCGAAGCGCATACCTGGTGATGCGGTCGGCGAATAGTTGTCGAGCTAATTGATATGCGGGGGGGGCGCTCGGCTTTCATCCCTCGTTCCTCAGTCGAAGCCGAGCGTACTCCCTTTGTCAAGCGTAATAGCGAACATATGCGGCGCATATGCGCGTATGCGTTATCAATTCGTTACCTATGCGGTTGTCGGGTTTTCGGGGTCCCAGGGGTCATAAGGGGCCGCTCCAACGTCCACCGATCCCGAGAGGCCCACCCATGGCCCAGCCGATCCGCCGCAACGCGAGCGCGATACGCGCCTACTCCGACCAGCTGCGCGTCCTGATGAGTCACCTCGCGGCCGACCCCCTCAACGAAGACCTGTCCGACGCACTGGTCACTCACATCGTCGAACGCCGGCAAGCAGCCGCCCAGCTGCTCGACGACCTCCAGGACCGCGAGCTGGGGGTGTCATGCTGACCCACCCCTTGCACCGCATGCTCGACGCGCTTTTCCTGCGCGTCAGCGGAGGCGACTCGATCCGGGCCGACGAACTCCGCATGCGCGCCACCGGAACGTTCATGGCGTTCATGATGGTCAGCTACATCCCGCTGATCGCCGTCGTCGTAGTGATGGTCGTGAACCGTCCGGCAGCAGTCGACGAAGTGGCCCAACGGGACCAGATGTCCGCGGTGGAGGCCTACGCCACCCACTACGTGGACGTCTATCTGAAGGACCCTTCCAACAGCGCCGCGATCAAGCAGTTCTACGACGGCGAAGTGCCAGCCACTGCTCTACCTGCCGGCGGGCGCGCCTTACGCGCATCCTCGGCTCTGCCCGGTGTGATTGTCGACGGGTTCCAGACCTACTCGGTGGTGGTCGACGCGGAGATCCCCAAGGCAGCCAGCTCGTCGTCGATGGTGTTCATGCGGCTGCAGGTTGACGTGTCTGCCGACCGCAAGAACCGGTTCAAGGCGTTCACCCTGCCGCATGCACGCCCCGACCGTCCGGCGGGCACGGCAGTCGAGCTATCCACGCAAACGTCGGTGTCGGAGGATCGCCCGGTTTACAAGACGGTTGACGGGTTCCTGGCCGCGATGTTGACGGGCCAGGGTGACATCACTCCGTACGTGTCCGCCGGGTCGGGCTTGACCGCGGCGAACCCACCCCGATTCACCACCATGGCCATCGAACGGGTGCAGACCAATTCCGACCTGGCAGTCGCCCAGGGCGTCCCCCCGAAAGCCGATGGCGTCGAGGTGACGGTCCGGGCAACCATGCAGACCGCCAGCGGTGTCCTCATGCCAATGGACTTCCCGCTCGTCATGTCCGTGGCCGGCGGCCACTGGCAGGTCGACCGCATCAACGACGCGCCGAGCATCGTCGCGCCCAACGACTCGGGGTCGACGCCGACCCCGACCATCACCACCCCCACCACCACTACGACCCCGCAGAAGTACGTCACCAACACTCCGGAAGGGAACTAACGAATGATCACCAACCTTGCCCCCATGGCCATGGATGGCAGCGCCATCATGGCGGCCCAACACGTCACCAACGTGGCCGCGCCGATCTGGGACATCGGCGCCAACATCAAGAACCAGGGCATCACATTCGCCGTCTACATCCTGATGGGCGGAACGGCCCTCGTTGCAGCGTTCATGTACTTCGTCGGACGCAACAAGACGGGTGCCCTCAAGGCCGTCGCCATCGGCGTCGTGCTCATCGGTGTCATCGGCGCATTGCCCTCCCTCGGCGTCATCTCCAAGGACACCATCACCGGTCTGACCAACAGCGGAACCCGGTAGCACTCCGTGACCGTCAACGACCCCGACAATCGGTAGGGAGCGCGCATCGTGTTCGTCGCCAAGTGGTACACCCGCGCCAGCCGCGTCCGCATCGTGATCGCGAAGTTCGACGGGCGATGGAAGCTGCCCGGTGGGCCGTACCCCATCCCCGAACTGGTGGCACTCGTTGGGGGCATTCTGCTGACCCTCTTCCTCCTCCCGCGGCTCGGACAACCACTGATGACTGCCGTCGTCGGCCTGGCGGCCACGGCGATGGCGGTGGGAGTCATGCGCAAGATGCCGTACTCCCCCGTGCGTTTCGGAACCCGCATCCACCGCGTCTACCGGCTCTACACCACTCCGGTCAGCGTCAGCAGCGGCGACGACGCCTACGCCGTCAACACCATGTCGACGGTGCGGCCACAGATCGAGATCCTCGACCGCTCCGCCGCACCCTCCCCCACGCCGTACCGCCAGCGGTCACACCAAGCCTCCGACCCCAACTTGTTCGCACCGGATCCCGCCTCCGACCCATGGACCGACGTGTTCGCACCGCAACGCAACGCCGCCTCCGACCTGTTCGCCAGCTGACCCACCCGACCCCAAGGACGCGCATTCATGGCCAACCCCCTCGACCACAGCCTGCAACCCACCGTCTCGGTGTACGGCAACCTGCGCCGGATGCGCGACGGGTCCATCTGGGCCGACTACCGCATCACCGGCCTGCCCTACGGATACACCTCCGACGAACGCAAGTACGACACCCTCGTCCACCACAAGAACCTGTTCCGGGCGCTGCCCAACAACGCCGTGGTCGCTGGACGCATCGCGGCCATGAACCCCGATGAGATCGTGGCCCGCGCGATGGCCGGGACCGACGTCAACATCCGGCCCATGTGGCGCGAGGAATGCGAAGGCAAGCACGACTTCTTCTCCCACACCGTCTGCGCCACCGAACGCATCTTCACGGTGTCGTTTCCGGTCGTCGACTCCGACGTCGTGGCCGACCTCACCGGGTGGGGCTCCGCTGGCCGCCGGTCCAAGGAACGCGACCGCACCGAGATGGCCAAGGCCGCCGACTTGGCCGCCGCACTGGTGTCCCGGCTCCCGTCGGTGTTCGCCTTCGAGCCGCTGACCACCGCGCAGATGGTGTGGCTGTGGAACCGGGCACTGTCCCGCGGCTCGGCACCAGAGGTGTTTCCCACGTCTATCCCCTCCAACGTTTCCTCCCCGGCCGGGGCGTTCGCCATGGCCGAGTTCGACGAAGGCGAACGACGCCGCGAAGGCAAGCGGTGGAGCCCCAGCAGCTTCGCGCCGCTGGTGAAGATCACCCAGCCAGGCCGCATCGGGGCCACCGAGTCCTGGCAGACGCTGCTGGCGATCGAAGCCCTCCCGCTGGAAGGGCTGCAGTTTCCCGGATCGGAGTTCTTCACCATCGCTGACCGGGTCACCGGTTTCGACGTCGACTGGGCGCTGCGGATCAGCAAGACCAGCCGCGAACAAGCCATCGCCCGCAACACCAAGAACCTGCGCCGACTCAACGAACAGGTCGGTGAACGCGACTCCGAGATCTCCTTCGCCCACGACACCCTCTCCGAGCAAGTGATGCTGCTCGGTGAATACAACGGTCACCTCGAAGGCAACGACGACGAGATCGAGGTGTCGCTGTGCCCGATCTTCGCCGTCTCGGGGACCACCCGCGCCCAGTGCGAAGACGGCGCCCTGAAACTGGTGCAGGCCTTCGAGCGCAACCGCATCAAGGTCGTCGCCCCGCTGGGTGGTCAACGCGAACTGTGGGCTGCGATGAACCCCGGCGGAAGCAACCTGCGCGCCGCAGCCGACTTCTCCCACGTCACCATCAGCGAGTACGCCGCGGCCAGCGTGCCGTGCGCCACCAACGACGTCGGTGACGTCAGCGGGCCGATCTTTGCGTTGAACTTGTCCGGCCGGCGCAATCAGCCGGTGCACCTGGAGTGGTTCCGGGAAGCCTCGCGCGGCGCATCGCCGTCGGTGGCCTTCGCCGGCGAACTGGGCGCAGGCAAGACCTGGGCGATCTTGACGATGATGTTCCAGCTGGTCGACGTCGGCGGACAGTTCCTTGCCATCGACCGCACCGACCAAGGCGAGTACGCCGCTCCCGTGTCGACGCTGCGCAGCTCGGTCGTCGTCGACATGCTGCGACCGCGCTGGTCGATGGATCCGCTGCGGATCTTCCCCGCCGACATCAGTGTCGACAAGGCCGTAGACCTGCTCACCCCCTTGTTCGGCTGCACCCCGGACTCCCCCCAGGGGCTGACTCTGGGCGAGCTGCTCAACCCCGAGCGTGGCGTGCGATCCATCCCCGACATGCTCCACGTGCTGCAGCGAGGAATGGACGACGGCGGCATCGACGGTGGAGCCAAACCGCTGCCCGCCGGCTGGGCTGAGCTTCACCGACTGCTCGGGTACTGGGCGACCAAGCGCTACGCCGCGGCGCTGATGGACCCCAACCTGCCACCGCTGAACCTCGACGCCGAGGGCATCGTCATCCGCACCAACCGCGTCGAGGTGCCCACCGCCGAGGAGGTGGCCTCCGGGGACCCGATCGACCCCAGCAAGATCTTCGGTCGCGCCATGTATGGGTTGTCCACCGAGATCGGCCGGCAGGCCTTCGGCTCCAACAAACGCCGCATGGGTGCGGTCGTGATGGACGAGGCCTATCACGTCACCTCGACCCCACGTGGCCTGGCCAGCGTCACCCGGATCGTCCGCGACGGCCGCAAGGACAACACGGCGCTGATCCTGGGCAGCCACGACCCGGTGAGCGACTACCCCGCCGGCACCGCGCTCGACCTCATCCCGATCCGCATCGTCATGCGCCATCGCGACGAATCGTTGGCCCGGCGGTCACTGAAGTGGTTGGGCGTCGACCCGGACAAGAACCCGCACATCGTCACCGACCTCACCCGCAACACCAGCCCGAAGGGCAGCAACAACAAGGTCATCCCGGGCCGCGAAGGCGAGGGCTACCTGCGGGACGCGCGCGGCTCCATTGGCCGCATCAAGGTCCTGGGCCCGTCGTCGCCGATGCGCCGCGAAGCGATGAACACCACTCCACCGGAACAGGCCGACGTCGCGTGACCAGAAACGGAGCCGCCACCATGGACGAACGCACCACCGACGTTGCGGAGGTCGTCGAGGCCAGCCGACACCGGACCCGGCTGCTGCTGCTCGCGGTGCTCACCGCGCTCGCGGTCGCAGCCACCGCGTTGGTGGTGGTCTGGCCGACGCCGCGTGACGCCAGCGGCCCCGCGTCCTGCCAGGTGTTCGGCGCGGGCCCGGTCAACAACGGCAAGTCCGTCATCGCCGCCGGCATCGCCGCCCGGGTTCCCGAATCCGGCATCCTGGCCGGCTTGACGGCGGCCATGCAGGAAACCGAACTGCGCAACCTCGCCAACCCGACCGTCCCCGACTCCCTGGTCGTCGCACACGACGGGCTCGGCCTTGACGCCGACGCCGTCGGGATCCTCCAGCAGCGTTCCGCCTGGGGCACCGCGATCGAGCGGATGACGCCCTCGACCGCGGCCGATCACTTCTACGCCGTCATGCGCACCATCGACGGCTGGCAGAACCTGCAACCGCAGTTCCTGGCCAGCCTGGTGCAGCGCTCGGCGTGGCCGGAGGTCTACGCCACCCGCGTGCCGGCCGCCCGTGTCTTCTACCGCGCCCACCTCGACGAAGTGCTCGCCGCGCATTGCGACGGAGCCCCGGTCGCAGCGGAGGCACTGTCGTGACCTGCACTGCCGCAACGAGTCTCGCGACCACCCGACTGCAGCGCGCCAGCGCGTGGATCGGCGCATGGAGTCCGGTGGTTCCGCTGCGGTGGTGTGGCCGGCATCGTCTGCTGACCGCGGTGATCGGTGTCGCGCTGGTGCTGCTCCTCGTCGGCGCGGCGCGGGCCGGCGCGGATCCCGGTACCAACGGATCGGGCTCCGACGGCGGCAACGTGCTCATTTCCTGGATGGGCGTCAAGGACTCCGACGGTGTGCCGGTCGCCAAGTACACCCTGACGATGAACCAGGGCGGATGGGACGACCCCGCCTCGACGATGTTCGCCAAGGTCGCCTCCATCTGCTACGAGATCTACCTCTGCGTCACCGCGACCGCGCTGTGGCTGATCAAGTTCGTCCTCGAGTTCAAGTGGATGGCGCTGTTCACCGTGCCGTTCCAGACCATCGGCCGCGGCGTCGACAGTGCGATGGACCGCTTCGGGCTCGCGGCCACCGCACTGGCGGTGCTGGCGATCATCGTGGTGTGCACCGCGCTGGCGGGGCGCACCGCCAAGGCCTTCTCCAACATCGCCATGGGCATGCTCATGATCGGGATCGCCGCAACGATCTTCGCCAACCCCCTCGGCGAACTGGTTGGCCCGGACGGGCTGCTGGCCAAGGGCCGCGACACCGGGCTGGAGATCGCGACCTCGGTCTCCGACGGTGCGGTGAGCAAACAGGGTGAGGGCGCCAACGTCGATGCGATGGTGTCGCGGCTGGCCGACCGCTTTCTACGCTCCCCCACCCAGATGATCAATTTCGGCATGGTCAGCGACTCGGTGTCGCGCAAGTGCCGCGACGCCTGGTCTAAGGGCATCAACGACGAGCACGGCGACACGCTCAAAGACGACATCAAGGGCTGCGATTCGCAAAAGGGCGAAGCGATGCACCAGAAGTCGATGGGCAACCCGGCCGCGATCCTCGTCCCGCTGAGCATCTGTGGATTCCTGGCGATGTTCCTGGTCGCGTTCGCCTGTTACTTCGTCTGGCACGTCGTCAAGGCCGCCGTGCAAGCCATGCTCTACGCGGCACTGGCGCCGCCGGCGTTCGCCATCGGTGTCATCCCCGGCGGACCGCAGACCTTCGCGTGGAAGACCGTCCTGGACTGCGCCATGGCCTACGCGGCGATGGTCATCTACACCGCGGCGTTCGGTGCCTACAACGTCATCCTCGACCAGGTCTTCAAGGACTCCACCAACGCCATCCAATCGATCTTCATGACCGCGTTGGTGTTGGCCTTCGGGTTCGCGGTGTTCGGGCCGCTGCGCCGCATGTTCGACCGGCAACGGGACACCATGGCCGCCCGCCTGGGCGGCGGCGCAGTCGGCGGCCGGCGCAGCGGGCGTGGCCTGCTCGGCAAGGCCGCCGACCTGACCTCGATCCGGCAGGGCTTCGGTTCCGGCAAGAGCGGCTCCCCCGCCGAACGACCACCCGGCCGCATCGAGCCCGAAACCGACTCGTCGAGCAGCACGGGCGGCGGCACCGACGGTGGCGGTGACGGCGGCGGCGGGGATGGCGGGGGCGGGGATGGCGGGGGCCCGCAGGGCCCGGTAGTGGTCGCCGATCCGGCGGCAGGCACCTCCGGCGGTACCGCCGGCGCGGGCAGCGCGGCAGATGCGGAAGCATCCCCCGACACCGGCGGTGGGCGTCGCGCGACCGAACCCGAACCGGCGACGGCGCGCAGCGACGCCAACCGGGTCAGCGACAAGCTCGACACCGCCATTCGGCTCTACCGCGCCAGTCGCGGCGACGTCGGATCCGGCGGAGGTAGCGCCGGGCCCAGTCGACACGCCCTGTCCGAGGCCGCATGAGAACGCCGCTAGAGCCCTTGTCGCGTCGCTCCTTTCGGTTGTCGACGTGCGCGTCCTCGACGAGTGTGCTCACCGCTGCCGACTCGCACGACGGAGATGAGCGATGAAGCAACGACTCGCTGTGCTGCGTCATCGGTGGCGCACGATCCCAGTGCGGATCCGCGTGGGCGCCGCCGCCGCGGTGATCGCCGTTGCCGGGCTGACCTGGCAGCATCACGCCGACATCGTCGCCACCACCGCGACGCCAGCGGCCCAGCAGCCCACCGGCCTCGGAACCGCCATGGGCGAGCAGCCGGCGGTGAGCGCAACACCGACCACGCCCAGCGAGCTGCCCACGCCGGTCGACGTGTCCATCGCCGCCGCTCGCGGCACCGCCGAGCGGTTCGCCACCAATTTCGCCACCCCCAACGGCGACCGGGACGGCTGGCTGGCACGCATCTCCGGCGACGTCTCCCCCGAACTGCTCGGCCAGTACGAGAGCACCGACCTAGCCACCGTGCCCCAGACGACCGTGTCGCAGGTCGCCGGCCCGATGGGAGCCGACCCAGGGGTGGCCACCTTCCAGGTCGACTACGCCGACGGGTCACGCCTGGAGGCGACCCTCGAACTCGGCGAGGCCGGCTGGAAGGTCAGCAGCGCCATCCCTGTGGAGCGCTCCGCGCCGCCGGCGGACACCCCCACCTCCGCCGCCCCACCGAGCGGCGTCATCCCCCTGGTCGCGAGCGCCCCGTGATCACTGGCTCGTCGACCGTCAACCGCCTGGAGGACTGAGCGGTGGAACCCCTGGAATGGGCGGCGATCGCACGCACGGTCTGGGCGAACCGCCGCAAGGTCTACGCCGCACTGGCGGTGTGTGCACCGTTCTTCCTGGTCATGCTGCTGCTGGTCTTCGTGCTGTTCGCCGGCGGGGCCACCGGGCCGGCGAAGGCCGTGTTGACCCCGCAGTGCCAACAGCAGCTGCAGTCCCAGGGCATCAGCGCCGACACCGGGGCATCGTTTGGGCCGGGGCCGGTCAACAACGGCAAGGCCGTGATCGCCGCCGGCATCCGGATGAAGATCCCCGAGAAGGGCATCGTCGTCGCCCTAGCCACGGCGCTGCAGGAGTCCAGCCTGCGCAACCTGGCCAACCCCAATGTTCCTGCATCCCTGGCGATTCCGCATGAAGGCGTCGGCCACGACCACCTCTCGGTCGGCATCATGCAACAACAGCCCTGGTGGGGCAATCTGCGCGACCTGATGACCCCGGCGGTCGCCGCGCAAAAGTTCTTCACCGCGCTGCTGAAGGTGGGCGGCTGGCAGAACATGGCCCCCACCGTGGCCGCCCAGGCAGTGCAGGGATCGAACTTTCCCGACGCCTACGCCAAGCACGTCGCCGCCGCGACGCTGTTCTACCGCCAGCACCTGCGCGAGGTGATGGCGACCGCCGGCGGCTCCGCACCACCGGATCCGGGGGGATCCTCACCCGCGTCCGACGACACCACTGGTGGTGGGCGCGACGTGTGCGGCGCGGTCGTCGACCCCAAAGCCACCACCCTGACTCCCGGAACCCCCGCAGGCACCGCCGCGGCGAAGTTCGCCCAGGCCCAGATCGGGCTGCCCTACATCTGGGGCGCCGGATCCCTGGAGGGACCCACCGGCGGAGGGTTCGACTGCTCCGGTCTGGTGCGCTACGCGATCTTCCAGGCCTCGGGGCGGCGCATCGTGCTGCCGCGGGTGACCTACGACATGGTCCATGTCGGCCAAATCGTGCCCCGCACCGCCGTACAACCCGGTGACCTGGTGTTCTCCAACCCCGACGAACGCGGACCCGGCCACGTCGCGATGGTGGTCAACCCGACCACGATCGTGGAGGCACAGCAGTTCGGCGTCCCAGTCAAGCTGTCCCCTTTCCCGAATCGTTTCGTCGTCATCAAACGCGTTCTCTGACAAAGGAACCCCGCACAATGCAGACATACAGCTCGACCCAGACCTCGCAGCAGCCCCGCCGCTGGTGGCAGCGGATCTCCCGTCGCATGCTGCTGGGCCTGGGCGTCGCGGTCCTCGCGATCGGAACCCTGGTCTGGCAGCACTACGACGGCACCACCCCCGGACAGCCGCCCGCGGCGACCACGCCGACGACCAGCAGCGCCCCTACCCCGACCCCACCCGCGCAGGGCAGTCCCGACCTCGGCGACGATCCCGACGTCGACCAGCTCCCGCCGGCCACGCTCGCGGCCGCCGACCCCGCAACCCAAGATGCCGCGCGTACCACCGCGCAGCGCTTCGCCACCAACTTCGCCACCCCCAACGGCAACCGCGAGGACTGGCTGTCGCGGCTCACCCCGGATGTCTCACTGCAGCTGGCGCGGCAATTCCGGCTCACCGACATCCGCAACGTCACCCAGGCCGCCGTCACCGAGGTCACCGGACCGGTGCGTCAGGAACCTGGCAGCGCCGTGTTCGACGTCGGCTACGACGACGGGTCACGCATCGAGATTCAGCTCGAAGACGGCACCGAGGGGTGGAAGGTCGTCGACGTCGAACCCCTGGCGTCCCCGGACGGCTCAGCCCCCGCCGACGAGCCCGAGCAGCCGGCACCGACCGGAGAGGACCACCCCTGATGGCCACCAGCAAGACCGCACCCGGCAAGACCCCCCCTGCCTCCGCCGGCGCCGCCGCGGCCGGACGGCCCTACGCCCTCAGCGGGTCCGAACTCAACCGGCCCTACGTCCCCGGCGAGAGCGCCGCCGAGCAGAAGCAAGCGGCCGAGGGACGGCGGTGGATCCTATTGGCCGGGCTCGCCGTCGCCGTCATCTTCGGCTACACGAAGGGCTGGCCGGCCGCCCAGCACTTCCTGTACACCCCGTCGGCGGCCCGTGACTACCTGCTACCCCCGTCACCAAACCCGGTGTACGTGATCGTCGGTGTCGGTGTCGGCTGGTTCTGGATCCTGTTCATCGCGGCACCGGCAACGGTCACCGTCGCCGCGCTGCTGTGGCGGGCGATGCTGTCGGTGAACAACCGCAGGGCCCGCACCGGGCATCTCGGGCACGTACGGCCAGGGCAGCCGTGGCCTGGTGAGCAGTATCCGACGGTGCCGCTGATCCAGGCCGGCGTCGCGGTCCTGCTGACCGCCACCGGTGTGCTGCTGCGGTGGGCCTCGCCCTCCACCGCGCACCTACTGGGCCGCCTGCTCGTCGTCGCAGTCCTGGCGGTGCTGCTGTTCGGCTTCTGGCAGTTCACCCGGTGGGCTCACGCCCGCGGAACCATCACCCGTCAGCTCAACGAGGTCACGTTCCTGGCCTCACCCGCGCTGGGTTGGCCGGACCTGCGCGCTGGGCGCGTTCGTGCCGTGCGGTGCTCTTATCCGCACGGTGCCGCGGCCTTCCCCAAGGTCGTCAAGCTGCTCTACGGCCAGCACCCCCGTTCAGTCGGCGAGGAGCTGACCGCCGAGATCGCCGCGGTGTTGCACGAGGTCACCGGACATGTCTACGTCTTCGACCACGACCCGCTGACGCGGGCACTGCTGGCGACCGAGACGGTGATCGTCGAGCAGGACGTCGCGGTCGACGCGGAATCCGTGCTCACCCCCCTGGTGCTGTCTTGGTTCGACGCCGCCGCCCACATCGCGTCGGTCACCGTGGACAAGGCGGCGCCGGCGGTCGTCGATGACACCGACGGCGAGGGGACGAGGAATCCGCAGCTTGACGTGGACGACGAGCTGGCGGCACGATCGGCCTCGACGGCCAACGACGCCATCGCTGCGCGGATCCAGGAATTCACCGTCGGCTTCGTCTACAACCTCAAGGTCAGCTCGGCCTACCGGCGCGGCGTCATCGAGGGCATGGTCTCCGACGCCCTGGGCGGATCGTGGGAAGCCGAGTGGAGCATGGCCTCCAAGCGGGTGCGCTTCGTGCGCAGCCCCGGCCTACCCACCATGGTCGACCCGCCGCTGGACTTCCCCGCAGTCACCCGCGCCGGGGTGCGCGCGCTCTACAAGGACACCGTGATCCCGTTCGGCGTCGACGCCTACGGCAACGTGGTCGGCTGGGACTTCAAGGCGTCCCCGCACTTCCTGATCGCCGGAGCCACCTCCACCGGCAAGACCTCACTGCTCATGACCGTGGCCACGCAATGCGCGCGGCGCGGCTTCAACGTGGTCTGGATCGACCCCAAGGGCTTCGACTCCCCCGGCATGCGCAACTGGCCCAACGTGTCCCTGGTGACCGCCGGCACCGACGAGGACGGTCTGGTCGGCCACACGGCCGCGCTGAGGCTGATCGCCGACACCATGACCGACCGCTTGTCGCAGGTGAAGATCAACCCCAACCGCGCCGACGACTTCGACCCCATCGTGGTGATCACCGACGAGTTCTCCAACCTGGCGGTCGCGCTCGGCCAGTTCTACAAGACCTACGGCACCAGCAAGGAAAAGGGCGAACCACCGACCTCGCGGGACATCGGGATCCTGCTGCGCACCGCCCGCGCGGTCGGCATCCACATGGCCTTGGGAATCCAGCGCCCAGACACCATGTTCATCGCCGGTGAAGCCCGAGACAACACCGCACTGCGCGTGGCGATGGGACGACTGCGGTCCAAGGACGCCGCCATCATGATGTTCAACGACGCCGTTGCCGGCACACGACTTCAGCCCGGCATCAAGGGCCGCGGCACGGTGCAACTCCCCGACGGAACGTTCCGCGAAATGCAGGCCTTCTACACCCCTCGCGTACCCGCCACCGAGGAACAAGACGCCGCCCTCAGTGACCGCGAACGAGCCATCTTGACCGCGTTGTGCGACGTCGACAGCTTCTGGCCACGACGCGTGGTCGACAGCGCCTTACGCGGATACGACCCCGAGGACGACGACCAAGAGATGTCGTTCAAGTTGATCCGTGAATCACCAGTCGTCCTGGCCTCGGATCGGCCCGACTTGGACCCGCTCAGCGACCGTTACGAACGCCCCATGCTGGCGTTACGCCGGCCCACCATGGACGACGACCACGCCAATCTTGGCGACCTCGATCCCAACGCAGCCGGGCCCGCGACAGAGCAGCCCGCCAGGGTGGTCAAGCCAGTCGCCTTCGGAGGCGCGGTGGACGGTTTCGACGACGACTATCTGCCCTCGGTCGACGACGAGTACGGGCCCGCGTTTCCGGTCGCGGCAAACGAGCTTGCGCACGGTGATCTGGTGGACGTCTCCGACGTTGACGGTGTCTGCCAGTGGAAGTACGTTCACGCTGAGCCCTACCTCACCGAAGACGTCGAAGGTGGTGACCGGCTGGTGATCCCCTACCGGGACCTCGACGACGGACGGGCCGCGGGTGACATCGACGTCGATCCCTACGAGGTAATGCAGGCTCGACGACTGCACATGAGCTAGCGAAGGAGCCGCAATGCCCCCAAAGAAGAGAACGGGCCGGACCGCCGCCGAAGCGGCCTACGCCAACCTGCTGAAGGAGAACACGGCATTGGTCGGCGACGTCGGAGAGGCCCACGACGCCTTCGTGGCATCGCTGGAGCAAGCCGCCGCGGCACGCCAACGCTATGAAGACGCCCGCGCAGCCGCGGTCAAGGGCGGTGCGATCACCAACGACCAACTCGACCAGATGGGCTACAAGAAGACCTCGAAGCTGCCCGCGCCGCCGGTCAAGCCGGCCGACAAGAACGGCAACGCATCCGAGGCCAACGGCAGCTCCGCGGCCACGACCACCAACGGTGCCGCACCGGCACCGCAGCTAGCGTCCACCGGCGCCCAAGGGGAGGAAAACTGATATGAGCAGCCCAATCGAACTGCTGGCCATGGAATCTCAGGAACAGCACCGTCGCTACCACGAATTGTTCGGGCTCAACCCCGTCACCGGCGACGGCCTGCGTGACCTCGCCCGCGCCGCACGCGAGCTGTCGGTGCGTGAGCGTGAGGTGCGCCAGGGCGTCATCAACCTCAACTTCTCCACGGCGGTGACCGGATGAGCGGCGGGCCATTCGCCCAGGCGACCGGCCTGGACAACATCCCGCTGGACAACTTCGGTGGCACCGCCGACGCCGGTGGCGCTGCCACCGACAACAGTGCCAACGTAAACGTCAACGGAGCCAACGACGTTGCCGGCAACGCCGCCGCCGAAGCCCAAGAGATCGCCGCCGTGCCGGACCCCCAGTCCCCCGCGGGGCAAGCGGCCATCCTGGCGATCATCGAGAAGTACCACGGCAAGAGCACCGGCACGGTCGAAGGGGCCGCGGCCACCGAACAGGCCAATGGTTCTCAGGCCGCCGACGACACACACTCCGACAATCATGGGCATCACGACAGCAATAGCAGCAACGACTCGGGCAACAACGACAGCGGGACCAGTGGCGGCAGCCTCCAGGACATCCTCGGGCAGCTGCTCGGCGCCGGTGGTGGCGGCGGCGGGCTGGGCGGTGGTAGCCCGTTCGGTCAGGGCATGGGTGGTAGCCCGTTCGGTCAAGGCGGCATGGGTGGAGGGATGAACCCGTTCGGCGACGCCTACGGACAACAGGGAGCCGGGGGCGCAGGCGCGGCGTCCAACCCGTTCTCCGACCCGCTGGCCACACCGGCAGGTGCCGCTCCGGCGACCGCGGCGGCCTACAACCCGTCGTCTGACCCGTTCGCCACCTCGCCGTCCACCGGCACAGGCGCCGGTGGTGCGACGACCACCACGGCGTCGAACACCACCACCGGCGGCGCGGCGGGCGACCCGTTCTCCACAGCCGACAACAAGAACAACAACGGCTCGGACAAGCACGTCGACCCCAAGGGCGGCGACGGCGCGGACGACCCGAACGCCGGGGCCTCGGCATCGACGACGTCTGGCGTCGATGCCGGCGCGTTCTCCGGCGCGGACGGTGCAGCCGTTCCCGCCGACCCGGCGTCCAGCACCAGCACCAGCAGCAGTGGATCCAAGTAAGGCAGGCAGCACACCGTCATGACGTCGAGCACCGCGCTCAGCAGCGCCCCGGTCACCTCATGGTGGTACGGGCAGGGACGCGCGGTCGACGTCGTGCGGCGGCTGGAGTCGCTCTACACCCTCAACCCGGCGCCGGCCGGGCCCGCGGGACTGGTCACCGTCCGCCGAGACGAACTCACCGTCACCTTCGTCGCCGGACTCAAATCGCCGCTGCCTCACCCGTGGCGGGCCGCGGACTCCAACGCCAACGAGGTCCGCATCCCCTGGGACGTGGTGGACCCCGGCCTCGAGCCCGATCCGGAGCGGCCGGTCTACCTAGTGGCGTTCGGCACCACCGACGAAGGCGCCCTAGTCGTACTCAATCTCGCGGCGTTCCAACGCATTCGGGTCGACGGTGACCCGGCCATCACCACCGCACTGATCAGTCGGTGGGTGCTCGAACTGTTGGCCACCCACCCCGACATCACGATTGGCGTGACGCCCGACGTGTGGCGTGGGCCGGTGACCACCCGCGTGCAATCGGTGACGGTGGGTCACGTTCCCCCCGTCGATGTTCTGGTGTGCGGGCCGGACTTGACCTACACCGACCGGGCTCAGATCGTGTCCGGTGCCGCGAGCAAGATCATGATCGATCTGGGCCGGGACGCCGCGGTCGACGCGAAGTGGACGATCACCTGCGGCCCGGACCTGCTCGGCCAGATCAGCAGGGAATCCAGCAGCGGCGGCAGCCGGCCCATGACCGCCACCTTGATCCTGCCCACCGACGCGGTGGTTGATCGTTGCGCCGATCTGCTGACCGATCAGCCAGGGCCGGCGTCCACGCACGGGGAGCCCGCCGCCTTCCCTGGTGAGGAGCTGCTCGATCCGCTCGACGAACCGATCGCGATTGACCCGCTCGAGGAGTCCGACACCGACCCGCGCCTGTCCGTGCCCGCCCCCCTGCCAGTCGTGGAGGCCACCCCGAGCGGTGAACCCGCGGCGGCCTCGGCCGAACCCATCGACTTCTTCGCACCGTCATCCCCGGAACCGTCAGCACCCGCTAGCGGGGTGCCCTGGTCGACGCAGAGCGAACCCGAACCCACGCCAGCCCCTGACGTGACGCCGGTGTGGGCAGGTGCGCCCCCTGCGGTCACCAATCCGCCCGAGAACCAACGCGGCGTCGAGAATGCCGACGACGATCCGGCGGCCGCGCGCATGTCTGTGGAGTCGGCCGCTCCCGCCGCCGGGGCCGGGGCTGGCGACAACGCGCCAGCGCCCGAGGTCGCCCAGATCTGGAACAGGATCCTGGGCCGAATCGTCCTGAACCCTCCGCACAGCGCGCAGCAGCCCGGCCCGCGGGAGAAACGCCTCTGCGAATTGACGATCTTCCTGCAGCACAATCGCTTCGCGGGCAGCGAGGAGATCATCCGCGCCATCTACGGTGGTGCGGCGTCGGACAAAACGGTCACCCAGCAGTTCTCCCTGCTACGCGCGCGCCTGGGCATCGTGCACGCCGGTGGACCAAAGGCGTTGCCGCCCATGCGCGATGGCGGTTACGCCCTGGACAAGGCCGTGCGCTCGGACTGGATGGAGTTCGAGCGGCTGGTGGAGATTTTGGTCGAGGCCACCCCCACCTCGAACCTCACCGCCGCGATGGAGCTGGTCACCGGACCGCCGCTGGGCGGAGTTCCGACGCGGGAATGGGCATGGACCAAGGATCTGCGCGACGAGATCCGCGAGCGCGTGCCCGGTGCTGGCGTCGTGCTGGCCCAGCGGCACCATGCGGCCCGAAACTTCAGTGCCGCAGTCGAAATCGCCCGCAAGGGACTCTGGTATGACAACGCCCGCCAGGACCTGTGGCAGGTCGGGATGCACGCCGCGCTCGACGGCCACGACAACGACGCGTTCAAGACGCTGCGCAGCCAGTACCTCAGCACCGTCCCCGGCCCCGACCGCGACCCGGCCGTCGCCGATCTCACCAAACAAGCAGGTTAGGACGCCACCAGATGCATTCCATCACCGTAACGCAATTCAAGGACGATGATGACGACGTCATCACCACCGCGGCCACCGACCCCGCCGCGCTGTCGGTGTCGGTGCGGTCCACCGGCGAGATAGTCGACGTCGACGCCCAGGCGGCGCGGCTGAAGCCCCTCGGGGCCGACGGGCTCAAGGAACTGTTCCTTACCTGCGCTCAGTCGGCGTTCGTGCACCGCTACGACCCGCTGCTCGACGAGGGATAGCAGCGTGGGCCGACTCAACGTCAACCCCGGTGACTTGTGCCGCGCGGCCGACGACTACTCCGAGTTGGGCGCCGCTACAGCTCGACTGCCGCCGTTAGCAGCCGCCGAGGTTGAGCGCATCGCGGCCACTCACGGTCCCATGGGTTACCCGACCGCAGTCGGCATCGCCATGGGCATGGCGGCCCGCGAACACTCCGTGCAAGACATAGCGGCCCAATTCGGCCAGTACGCCGACAGATTCACCACCCACGCCAGCACCTACCGCGACGAGGACCGCCGCGCCGCGGCGGTGTACGACGCCCTGCAGTTCCCGCAGATGCACGTTGCGCCCAAGCCGCCGCCGAAGGAATCCGACGAGCCGTGGGTGGTGTGCTGGTTGCCCAGCCCCGGCGCGGATCCCGCGAAGTACTGCCCCGCCAACACCACCCGCGTGGAATACGTCGATGACAAGGGACTGTGGATACAGAAGGACATCGGCACCGGCGCCAACCAGGTCATTCTCAACGGCTCCCTGCCCAACACCGAATACCTGCCCGGGCCGCCGTCGGGCCCGCCTGAACCCGGCACCACAGCGCGGCTGTGGCCCGATGAGCACGGCAACCTGGTCCTCGAGCAGCATCCCGACCCCCGGCGCCCGCCGAAGATCCAAGTGCTGCCGCCCGGCCAGATCAGCTGGTGACCGGCATGCCGGCGCTCGCAAACAGTGCTCAACGCTCGCGGTAAACGGCCTCTGCCAGGTACAAAGGCACTAGGGGCACGTGTGCCGCGCCCATCCGCCGCACGGGCGACCCAGATGCCGGCGACCACCAGGGCCGGGGAGGAGGCAACCGATGACGACATCGCAACCGCAGCCGCCGGAGCCCTCGACGCTGCAGTCGTTCAGACCGCCTACATGCCCAGCTTGATCTGACCCGCACACACCAGTGAGGACGACACCATGACGCAGCCGCGCGAACCCGAGCCCACGCCGCCGCCCGCCCCGCAGATCACCTACCCGTCGGGCCCGCCGGGAGGCGACAGCCTGCAGCCGTTCCCGATGTCCCCCGAGGGGCACCAGGGGCCCGACGGCACCTGGCAGGTGCCGCAGTACCCGCCCTACATTCCCGAGCAGGACTTCAACACCTCCAGCGGCATGCCGCGCTCCACTGTGGACGGCATTCACGGCACCGGCGGTGACGATCCGATCCGGTGGTCTCCGAGCTATCCCGGTGAGCTGCCCCCGTACGGCATGCACGACTGTGTGCAGGACAAGACCGACCCGAATCTGTGGTGGCCCGATCACCGCCCCGAGGCGCCCGGTTCAACTCACCCCGCGGCCTATCACGAGGACAAGGGCGACAAGGGCGATCCCGCGCAGGGTGCGGGCAAGTTGGACGTCAATCCGGCGGATCTGCACAACGCCGCCGATCAGTACGCCCAGCTGCAGGCCGCGGCTGCGGCGATCGGGCCGCAGGCCGTCGACGAGGTCAACCGGATCATCGCCACGCACGGCCCGATGGGTTATCCGGTGGCGGTGGGGGTGGTGGCCGGGCTGGCGCGCCGGCAGGCGCAGCTCGATGGCAAGGCCGCCGACTTCGGCCGCTACGCTGCGCGGTTCACCGAGCACGCCGCGCAGTATCAGAGCGGCGATCGCGACGGCGCCCAGATGTACCAGACGGTCAGCTACGCCGAGACCGTCCCCGGCGCCGGACCGAGTCAGCCGGTCAACCCCGGCAACCCCTACAACATCCCCTACGCCGAACCTGGGCCCAACGCCGGACCAGCCATCCCGCCGTCGGTGATCAATCCACGTCTGTAGCCGGAAATCCGTGTCATAGCCAGCGGCGCACACAGGGGAGAATGGAGCCATGGCCGCCTTGAACGTCGACACCGACGGGTTTCGCCGCACCGGCGACCTCGTCGACCTGGCCGGCGCCTTGCTCGGGTCCGACTTCGACGACCCGACGCCCACGCCGCCCTGCGCATCCGACCCTGCATCGGAAGCGATCATGCGCAACCTCAATGCCCGCCACGACTGGCTGTTGCACCACGTGCGTGCCGGTGCGGGCCAAGCGGCCAACGCCGCGGGCGGAATGACCGACACCGCAACGGTTTACGACACCCAAGATCAGATCGCGGCGACCAACTACGACCAGTTCGGCGGCGGGGGCTACAGCCGCAGCTCCACCGCGGCGGCAGGAGCGAGTCAGCCCCGGTCGAGTACTCCGCCCTCGCCGGGGATGCCGGACGTGGAGCCCGTTCCCGACATCAGCGGCACCGAGGGGGAGGCCCTGGCGCTGCAGTTGGAGACCGGTGCCGGATCCGCACCGGCGTTTGCGGCCGGGGCGAAGCTGTCGGCGTTGGCAGCCCGCGCCCACGCGGCCCATCTGAGCCTTGCCGATGCGCACACCACGTTGCTGGGCACCGGTGAATCGCAGGCAACACCGGGGATGGCGGCCAAGCTGAGCAAGGGCCTCGCGTTCACCCAGGCCGTCGCCAATCACGCCACGGTGCTCGCAAACCACTACGAGGCGGCCGGCAACCTGCACACGTTGACCTACAGCCAAGTTGGGCCGTCTGCGGGATGGCAGACGCTCAAGACCGGCTACGCAGAGTCCCAATTGGAGAACGCCCTCAACGGTGGTCTGTCGCAGTCGAAGGTCGACGCGTTCAAGCAGGCGCTCGACGACAAGGAGCAGGTCAAGGGCGCCGCGGCCACGGGCCTACAGACCGGGGGCACCGTGGTGAGCATGCCGCCAGGTGGTGTGCCCGACCCGAGGATGGACCCCAACGGGCAAGGCGCGCCTGGCGACGACGATCACGACAAGGGCAAGAAGGACGGCAAGGACGCCAAGACCGACGATCCCTCGACGTCGAGCGGTGGCGACATGCTGGAACCGCTCATGGGCGCGTTGGGGCCGCTCACCCAGTCGCTGGGCAAGGCCAACCCCCTGCAGTCCCTCGGGCAGGTGGCTCAGCAGCTCGGCCAGCAGGTCAGCAAGCTCAGCGGCGACGCCGCCAAGAAAGCCGCCGCCCCCCTCAACGCAGCCGCGCTCGGCAAGCACCTGCCGACAGCGGGCAAGGGTGCCGGTGGCGGCGGCAAGGGTGGAGGCAGCCCCATCCACCCGTCGAGCAACCTGCCCAGCGCGACCCGTGCGGCATCGCTGGGCGGAGCGCCTAGTGCGACACCTGCCGGGACCTCGCCGGCGATCAAGCCCGCGGCGGCCAGTGGCACGGGGGCTGGAGGCATGGGCGGCGGCATGATGCCGATGGGCCACAAACTCGGTGGCGACGACAAGGGCGCCAAGATCGACAGCTACGAACAACCGCTGCCCGAGGTGGACAGCGCCGGGCGCGCCGGCGTGGTCGGCGAGGTGTCCCGTCCGGCGGCGCCCGTGGTCGACCCGGAGGCGCAGAACGCCGTCAAGGCCCGGATGGAGCGTCGCAAGAAGGATGCTGCCGGCGTCGCCGACGAGTAGCCCGACACGTTGCCCCCCGTGTCCCACCTCTGTGCCACGCTGATGGCATGACCGATCAGCTACCAATTGTGGCTGCAGCGCCGGTGCGGCGGACGCCCACGGTCGGGCGGCCCATCCCCGCTACCTCAGCCAACCAGCGTTAGGGCCAACGATGGACATTCCCCTTCATCCCCAGGTGGCCGAAGAAATCGAACGCGGCCGCGCATTCTTGGAGCGCGTCCGATCCGCACGACGCACCGTCGAAGGCCTACGCGTCACCGTGGCCTGCCCCGACGGCGACAACGAGATCGTCGTCGCCGGCGACGGCATGATCGCCGACGCCACGTTCGTCGACGAAATCTTCGACCGCTACCCCGGCGAGCAACTCGGCGAGCTTCTCCTGGCGATGTCGGAGGAGGGATTTGCGCAGGTGTCGATGAAGGTGACCGCCGAGGTCGCCGCCATCGTGGAGCAACCTTGACGTCCTCCCCTGGCTGAAGCCGGGGGATTCCAACCCCACCCACCTACTCGCGTGGCAGGAGAGCAGAGTTGAGGTTCACGGTTCACAGACCGCCTGTTGGCGAGGTCTCCCCGTGCGGTCACCGCCCGTCCGGCGGCGATATTGCGTGCTGCGTTCACGTCGGCGTTGCATGGCCCCCCGGGACAGGCTTCGCACTCGAAAACCGCTTGGCTCTTGCGGTTCCCGGGAGCGACGTGCCCGCACGCAGAGCATCGTTGCGACGTGTACGCGGCCGGGATCTGCTCGACCCGACCAGAAGCCTTGTGCTGCAGACGCGTGGCGATCGCACCCCATCCGCTTTTGCTGATGCCACGGTTGAGGCCGCGCTTTTGGGCCACGCCGCGACCGGGCTGCTCGATCGTTCCACGTGCGCTACGGGTCATCGCACGCACGTCCAAGGCCTCGATGCGAATCGTGTCGAACCGGCCCGCGATATCGCTAGTGGTCTTTTCGACCCAGTCCTTGCGCCGATCGCCCTCACGCGCCTTCAAACTCGCGATCGCCAGTTTCGTGCGAGCACGCCGGGCCGACCCGCGCTCGGCGCGGGCAAGCCGGTGCTGCAACACCGTCAACCGTTTGGCCTCGCCCTGACTCAGACCAGGAGCGTGCAACATCACCCCAGTCGACAAGGCCGCCGATACCGCGACACCGCGGTCGATACCGACCACGCTGCCGTCACCCGGACCGGGAATGGGATCCGGGACGTGAGCGAACGCGATATGCCAGCGGCCGGTCCGATCGCGAGTGACCCGGTAGGACTTGACACCATCCGGAACCGGCCGCGAGAGCCGGAAACGGACCCAGCCCACCTTGGGCACCCACACCCGGCTGAAGCGGCGGTTCACACGTTCGACGTGGTGCGGTCTCACCGCAACTTGCCGGAACCCTTCGTGCACCCCGGCTTTTCGCCATGTCGGACGGCGATGCGTGCGCGCGAAGAAGTTCCGCATGGCTTGGGCAAAGTCGCGCAGCGCCTGCTGCTGCACGGTCTGCGACCCGGCGGCAAGCCAGCCATGCTCAGCGCGTGCCGCGGTCAACTGCGCGCACTGCTCGTTGTAGCCCGGGGCTTGCAGTCCTGGCCGCCAGTGCTGCTGCTGCTCAATAGCCAGGTTCCACACATACCGGGCATGCCGGCAATGCTCGGCCAACTCCACCGCTTGCTCAGCGGTGGGAAGCAGCCGATATCGCGACACCCCCGCAACCTAACCGCTACCACCGACAACTCACCGAAAGGAGAAGCGGCGTTTTCTCCCCCGGCTGAAGCCACGGGTTTCTACGCCGCAACCAACTGATGATCGAGCACGACGCGGTGGAACTGTTCGCCAGCAGCTGCGCCGCCCTGGGCGCCGAGGTCTACGGCCGCCGACAGGTCGCCGACAAGCAGCAGGCCCGTGTCGGGTTTCAGCGCCTCACCGCGCAATACCCCGACCTGTGCGACGGGTGGCTCGGCCTGGCCGCAAGCGGCGCTCCCGATCGCGTCATCCTCGAGAAGGCTCACGACTCGATCGACACCGCCGGTGACCTGATCGCCGCAGCCGACGTCACCGCCGACGCCGTGGACTTCCCATTCGACACCGGGCTCTACATCACGCTCTACGCCCGCGGCGCCGATGGCGTCATCATGGCGTGCGCGGCGGCGCGATCCATGTCCGGCGACTACGAAGAGGCCCGCGCTCTACTCGACGACCGTCTGCTGGCTGGCAGCCAACGGCTCTATGCAAGTTGGGTGCTGGCCGTGGCCTACTTCCGCGGCAAGCGATGGCACGACGTCCGCCGCGTCTTGGACCCGCTGGTCGACCACGCCCGCAACGACCCCTACCTGCATCAGGCCATGGCCGTGGCCCTGGGTCAAGCCACTGCCTACCTGGGCCTGTGGGAGCCGGCCTTCGACCAACTGAGCAGCCGAGGACAAGGGCCCATCGCCGCAGCCACCGCCGAGGCGCTGCTGACCGCCGCGCTGTGTGCGCGAGCGCTGGGCCGACCCGACACCGCGACCTCGCAGCTCAACGAGGCCTACGGTGTGCCCGGCATCGGCGAGAACCTGCGCGCCACCATCGGCACCGCGCTGAGCGACCAGGGTTACGGCATCAACGCCACCACCGCCGCCCGGATCGACGCCCGCACCAGCTACTGGGATCCCGACACCGAACCCGGTGAGCGCGACTTCGTGCGTCAGCTCGGTGCCGCCCGCCGCGAGGAGCTGCGCGCCGAAGCGAATGCGGAACTCGCCGAATTCGTCGGGATGACCGACGTCAAGGAACAGATCGACCGCCTGGAGTCCAGTGTGCGGGCCGGTAAGCAGCGTGAGGCGCTGGGCTTGCCCAACCGCAACAAGTCCCAGCACCTCGTCCTCAAGGGGCCGCCCGGTACCGGCAAGACGACCATCGCTCGCGTCATCGCCAAGAAGCTGTGCGCCGCCGACGTGCTGCCGTCAGACACATTCGTCGAAGCCGGCCGAGCCGACTTGGTCGACGTCCACATTGGCGGCTCGGAGAAGAAGGTTCGGGGCATCATCGACGGCATCCTCGACAACGGCGGCGGGGTGCTGTTCATCGACGAGGCCTACGCCCTCACCGACTCCGGATCCGATAACGACTACGGCCCACTGATCATCGCTGAAATCATCCGCGCCATGACCAATCACGCTGACAAGCTGATGGTGATCGCCGCGGGATACGCCGACAAGATGCAGGAGTTCCTCGACTCCAACGAGGGGCTACGTTCGCGCTTCACCCGGGCGATCACCCTGCCGTCCTACAGCGTCGACGAACTGGTGGAGATCACCACCCGCAAGGCGACCAAGGGCGGCAGCATCATCGAGGACACTGCACCGCTCAATCAGGTCTACGCCGACCTGACCATTGCCACTGCGGTGGACACCACCGGTCGCAGACGCTCAGCACTCGACGTGCTCGGCAACGCCCGCTTCGCCGAAAGTCTGATCGGATTCGCCGAGGAGGAACGCGACCATCGCCTCGATGTGACCGGCAAGCTGGGCCCCAATGCCTCCGCGGAGGATCTGCAGACCATCACCGCTGAGGACCTACGCGCCGCAGTGACGCGCGAACTCAGCAGAGCCGAGCGAGAACAACACATCGAGCTGACCCGAGGCGCGGCCGCGGCAGGAGGGACGTTGTGACCACACCACTGCAGCCGCGGCGCGGATTCCGTTCCAAGAGTGCCGAACCCGGCCCAACGTCCGCGCGTAGCCGCCCCTGGGGATTCGTCACCAAGCATCAGGTCTCCGGGTGGCGATTCCTGATTCGCCGGATCAGCAACGGCGTCGCACTGCGCGACACTCGCATGCTGACCGACCCGCTGCGCCGCCAGGGCCGGGCTCTGAGCGTGGGTCTCATGCTCGGTGTGGTCTTGCTGGCTGGCGCCTTCATCTTGTCGATCTTCAAACCGGCCGGCGCCAGCGGGAACCAGGTGATCCTGGCGGAACGGACCAGCAACCAGCTCTACGTCAAGATCAACGACGAGCTGCACCCGGTGCTCAACCTGGCCAGCGCCCGGCTGATCGCAGGAAAGCCCGATGCGGCGACCGTGGTGAAACCAGCCGAGATCGACAAGTTCCCCCTCGGCAACACCGTCGGCATCCCCAACGCGCCGTCGCGCATGGAGCAGAACCCCACCCGCGACGCCCGGTGGATGCTCTGCGACAACGTCGGCGCCGGCGCGGAGGCCGGCACCACCGTCACCTCTGGGGATCCGGTGCCTGGACCAGGTCACGCCACTCCCCTGCCGGACGACATGGCAATCCTGGCCATCGACAACACCGACAAGTCCACCTGGCTGATCTGGGGCGGCAAGCGCAGCGCCATCGACCTGACCAACGCCGCAGTCACCGCGGCCGTCGGCGTCAACGTCGACTCGCCCAGCCCGCGCCCCATCAACCGCGCACTGCTCAACCTCATCCCGCAGTCACCGCCGTTGGTGGTGCCGTTCGTCGCCAACGCCGGTGACCCGCCCCGCTTTCCGTGGCCGGTGCCCGGTCAGGCGGCTCCGCTGATCGGCTCGGTCGTCGTCGACCACGACGAGAACAACCAGGTGCGTTACTACGTCGTCGGCGCCGAAGGCGTACAGCCGATTTCGCCGGTCATCGCCGCCATCCTGCGGGCCAACGACGCCTACGGCCTGGTCGAGCCGCCCGCGTTGACCCCCGACCAGATCAACAAGGCGCCCAAGGTCGACGTGGTCCCCGTGGACTACTACCCCACCAACGCGCTGCAGATCCTGGACCCGACGACCAACCCGGTGTCGTGCGGGCAGTGGGTCAAGCTCGACGGGGCCCCCACTTCGACGCTGACCTTGCTCGCGGGTCAGTCCCTGCCCGTGGCCGCAGACGCCAAACCCGTTGTGCTCAACGGCGGCGGCGCCACCACCGCGCAACGTGTGATCCTGCCCAAGGGCACCGGCTACTTCGTCCAGGTGACCGGGCAGCAGCCCGAGTCCACGACCAAGGAATCGGTGTTCTGGCTCTCCGACCTCGGGGTGCGCTACGGCATGGAGTCCTCCGGGCCCGGCGCCGGCGCGTCGCCGGCCCAGGCGCTGGGAATGACCCACGAACCGCTGCCCATCCCCTGGTCGCTGCTGAGCCTGTTCGCTCCGGGGCCGACCCTGTCCAAAGACGATGCGCTGGTAGCGCACTAACCGAACGGAACAGCGATGCGCACACGATTCCCGCAGCGCCGCCGAGTCAGCGGACCGGTCGCCAAGCCCAAGGACTTCAACTTGGAGCCGCCGCCGGAGCTGCCCCGCACCATCGAGGTCAGCGCGGTGCGCAAGGCGCTGCCCTTCGTGTTCGGGGTGGTCATCATCGGGATGGTCGCGATGATGTTCATCATGGGGTTCCGGCAGATGAACCCGATGTACCTGTTCTTCATGGCCATGATGGGCATCGGCCTGTTCTCCTCGATGCAAGGCCAGGGTGCTAACGCGGAGATGACCAAGGCCGAGGTGGACTCCGAGCGCGCCGAGTACCTGCGCTACCTGTCGGGCAAGGCCGAAGAGATCCGCGAGGCCGCCAACACGCAGAAGGCCAGCGCCGAATGGTCGCACCCGGACCCGGACGTCCTCGAAGCGGTCCTCGCCGATCCGACCTTCGACCCGTCGGCCCCCGGCAGTGCGGCGCGCGCCCAGCGCATGTGGGAACGCGGGGCGAGCGACGCCGACTACCTGCACATCCGCGTTGGTCGCGACGAGGTCAAGCTGGCGTCCAAGATTCGCGTCAAGCCCGTCGAATCCGAACTGGATCTCGAGCCGGTCACCAAGACCGCGCTGCAGCACATGCGCGCCGTCCAGCAGTCAATCCCGCACTGCCCCAAGGCCATCGACTTCGCGGGGATCGGCATGATCGGTGTGCACGGTGACCGCGAGGTCTTCGAGGGCGCCGTGCGCGCCTGGGTTGCGCAGCTGGTGTGCTGGCACACCCCCAACGACACCGCACTGGCCATGGTCTCGCCGCACCTGGAGACGCGGTGGGGGTGGGCGAAGTGGATGCCGCACACCGAAAGCCACGACATCGACGGCGCCGGCCCCGCCCGCTTCCTGGGGACGTCGTTGCGCGAGGTCGAGACGATGCTCGAACCGCTGCTCAAGGAACGGGCCAAGGTCGTCGATGACAAGGGCCTCGTCGACGCCGCCGCGGTGAGCAAGTCCAACAAGCACGTCGTGGTCGTCATCGACGACCCCGACGCGCCGGCCGCATCGGTGCGGCGCATCGCGGCGCGCGACGGCGTCACCGTGATCGCCTACCGGCATGGCGCCGGGCCGGACCCGGACTACGCGGTGCACCCTCGTGAACTGCTGCTGCGCCTCACCCGGCAGGGTCACTCGGCGGACGCGGCCGCCACGATGGACTGCTGGGAGAAATTCCGGTGGCAGACGTTTTGCGCCGAACCCGACACCCTGGACGCCGCGACGATCCGTCACCTGGCCCGTCAGCTGTCCAAGTGGGACAGCGAACAGATCGGCCGTCAAGACGCGGAATCGGCTGCCGCGCAAACCCATCTGACACTGCTGGGGGTCAGCAACGCCGCCAAGCTCGACGTCGATGCGCTGTGGACGCCCCGCATGTTGCCCGTCGGCACCGGTGAGCCGGTGGACCTGGAACCGCTGCTGCGGGTCCCGATCGGATTGCAGCCCAGCGGTGCCCCGTTGATGATCGACCTCAAGGACGAAGCCGACGGCGGCAACGGGCCGCACGGCCTGGTGATCGGCATGACGGGGTCGGGCAAGTCGAAACTGTTGCAGTCACTGGTCTTTGGTCTGTTCACACTGCACTCCCCCGATGTGGTGCAAGCGATCCTGGCTGACTTCAAGGACGAAGCGGGCTTCGGGATGTTCGAGAAGTACCCGCATACCGTCGCCGTCATCTCCAACATGGAGGAGCGCAAGTCCCTCGTCGGACGCTTCGGCGAAGTCCAGTTGGGAATCCTCGATCAACGTGGCCGCATTCTCAAGGAGGCAGGTGTCGCGACGACGGGAGTGGGCTTCGAGTCGCTGCGGGAGTACAACGAGGCCAGAGCCACCCCGCAGGGCAAGCATCTGCCCTCGTTGCCGTACCTGTTCGTCATCGTCGACGAGTTCTCGCTGCTGCTCAAGGATCACCCCTCCATGGCCGAGGTGTTCGACATCGTCACGCGTAAGGGGCGTTCCCAGGGGGTGTTCTTCCTGTTCGCGAGCCAGACCCTCGACGAGGGCGCCATCAAGCAGATCCCGAACAACACCCAGTACAGAATCGGGTTGAAGGTGGCGTCGGAGTCGATCTCGCGTCGCGTGATCGGCGCTCCGGACGCGTATCACATCCCCGATGGCAAGAACGTCAAGGGCACAGGCTATTTCGTGCGTGCACCGGGCGCCGAGCCGGTGAAGTACCGCGGATTCCTCCTGCCGTCGCGGTACGAGCCGCCCACCACGATCAACCGCCGCGTCATCAATGCGCGTCCGCGGGCTCGCCTGTTCACCGCGGGTCGCGTGGAAGCCGACGCCGACACCGTGATCGAAGAGGTGATCGCCGGGGAATCAGTGCTCGACGGTCCGCCTCAGTCCCTGGTGTTGACGGTCGGGCCGCAGTTGGCGTCGCACTACGGCGGATCGACCCCCAAGCTGTGGTCCGAGCCGCTCGACGACCCCATTCCGTTGGACCGGGTGTTGCGGCAGGCCCAGGCCACGCCGCGGCGTGGGAGTGCCCCCTGGTGGCCGCTGGGCGAGATCGACCGCCCGCGCCAGCTCAGTCATGGTCTGCTCAATTACGGCCTCGACGAGGGCAACGTCATGCTGCTGGCCGCCCAGAAGGACGAGGCGTCGATGGTCGCGCAAACCTTCGTGCTGTCCGCTGCCGCGCGCTACTCGCCGCAGGACGTGGGGTTCTACATCCTCGGCTACGGCGGCCCTGCCGTAGCCGGGGTGCGCGATCTGCCGCACGTGGGTGCCATCGGTGGTGAGGGCCGCAACGAGCTCAACTCGCGGATCTTCGGCGACCTGGACGTCATGCTGACCCGCCGCCGGCGGATCTTCGAGGACAACAACGTGTTGTCGCTGGACCAGTGGCGTCAACGCCGCCGTGCCGGCGAGGCGGCCCTCGATGACGGCTACCCCACCGACATCTTCGTCATCGTCGATGGGTGGGAGAACTTCATCAAGGACAACGTGTCGCTGATGAACCCGAAGAATCCGCAGGCACGGAACGTCGAGATGTTGATCTCCGGTGGGCGGGGCGTGCACGTCATGGTCACCGGGTCGGACTGGATCGGGTTGGGCACCAACATCCAAGGTCAGATCACGACCCGTTACGAGCTAAAGCTGGCTCAGTCCACCGGATCTCAGGTCCGGGCACGCATCGAGGACAACATGATGCGGCCACAGGACCGCATCCCCGACGATCAGCCGGGCCGCGGCATCACCTCCACCGGCGACGTCATTCGGTTCGCGATCGGACGGATCGACGGCCAACCCAGCATGGAGGAGCTGGACGCGAAGGTGGGCGAGACCGTGGCGCAGATCGTGGCTCAATGCGCGGGGCAACGCCCAGCGCCGCGGCCGCAACTGCTGCCTACCCGGATCCCGGCCGACAGGTTGCCTCAGAGGCTGGGCGGGGAGCGGCATGCGATCGGTGTCCGGGGCCGCGATCTGCAGCCCCTGGTGATCGACTTCGCAACCGATCCGCTGCTCGCGGTCTACGGCGACGATCACCACGGCAAGTCGACGTTCATCCGCAACACCGTCGCCAGCATCGTGGCCGGGCGGCGGTCCCCCGAGGACGCCATCGTGATCCTGTTCGATCCCAAGCGCCGATTGGGGGACCTGACTCGGCTGCTCGTCGAGAAGGACCCCGCCAGCGACGATCCTGCCGACTTCTACGCCACCGACTTCGCGACGATGGCGAACTACGTCAGGGGAATCGCCCAAATCCTCGATCGGCGGCAACCGCCCGCGGACCTGGGATGGGAGCAGCGCACGACGTGGAGCTTCGTGGGGCCCAAGATCTACCTCGTCGTGGACGACCTGGACGCCATCCCGCTTCAGGTCGAAGTCGACACCCCGACGAGGGTGCCAGTGGCCGCCGGCGCCGGGGCGCCAGAGCAGCAGTTCCACGTCGTGAACAAGATGGTGACGACCCAGACGTGGGATCCGGTGCTGCGGCACTTCGCCAACGCCATCGACCGCGGCCTGCGTGTCGTGGTGACGCACCGCGCGGCGGAGATCACGACCGCGGAGATCGACCGCAGGTTGATTCCGCATCACATTGCCTCGCAACCATCGACGCGCATCTTGCTCGGCTCCCGGCAGCACAACGAGAAGGTCGCCGGAGTGAAGTTCGAGGCGGGATTGGCGCCCGGACGAGGAAACGCGCTGTCCACCGATGACGACAATGCCGGGTACGTACAGTTGGCCGCGCTCCCCGACGGTATGTAACAGCCGTGTTAAATGAGCATTTGGGGGGTGTCGAGCAGGTAGGAGGCCTGCTGCAATTGGTGGCACGTGTCATTTGCTGGCGGTACGTTATGTCTCAGACAGCACCAGCGAAGAAATTGCCGTCATGAGCACTGCGAAATGTCGGCGACAATAGAAGAAACTCAGGTCACAGCGGAAGAGGGGACGCCATCCCATGCAACTCGACGTAACTCCCGAAGCGCTCACCGCAGCGAGCGCGCAGGTCGCCGCACTCACCGGTCGCCTGCTCGGGGTCAACGCCTCGCACATGGTCGCCGAGCACATGGTCTTGCCGCCCGGGTCGGACATCTCGTCGATCAAGACGGCTGCCAGTCTGCAGGCCGCCGGGGTCGACCACGATGCGATGGCGGCGATGGGTAACTTCCAGATGGCGGCATCGTCCTACGGCGTGGGCGAGTCCGGCGTCAGCTACGCCACCGGTGAGGGCGAGGCCGTCGCCACCTACACCGCGGCCGGCGGGTTCGTCTAAACCCGCCGTGGAGATGTCTGCATGCCAGCCGTAGGAGCAATCCCCCCTGCGCCGCCGATCTGGGGCGCGGCGCCCCCCGAAGTGCATTCGACGTTGCTCAACACCGGGGCCGGCCCATCGGGAGTGGCGGCCGCCGGTACGTCGTGGGCGCACGTGGCGGCCGAGTACGTGTCGGGAATGGCCGAGTTGGAGGCGATTCTGGCCACGGTGCAAGCCAACTATCAAGGCCCGTCGGCCGAGCAGTTCGTGATGGCACATCAACCGCTGCTGATGTGGATGGCCGACGTCGCCGTCAAGGCGACACTGGCCGCCGCCGCCCACGGTGAAATAGCCATCGCCTACGAGACGGCCGTCGCGCTCATGCCGACCATGCTGGAACTGATCGCCAACCACGACATACACGGATTGCTAGAGGGCACCAACTTCTTTGGCTGCAACCTCGTCCCGATCGGGATAAACGAGGGCGACTACGTCAGGATGTGGAATCAGGCCGCCGACGTACAGGGCACCTACGACGGATCGACCACGATGCTCGTCGACGGCATCCCCGACACGCCACCCTCCCCCACCACCCTCATCCCCGGCGTCGGTGAAACCGGTGACATCACTGCGAGCGTCGCATCGTTCACCACCACCATCGCGGCCGGTGTCAGTGGCGCCCAGCTCGACCTCGGCGACGCCATCGGTACCAAACTGCTGGTGGGGCAGGCTGGCGGCCAGCCGGCGGCAGCGGCGCAGGAAGGCGCCGCCGAGGCAGCTGCACGGTCTCAGACCGCCAGCCAGCAGAGCCAACAAGCCGGCCAGCAACTCAAGCCGGACCAGGCCAGTGGCGTGATGCAGCAGTTCACCCAGATTGCTTCCAGCGCCCCGCAGGCGGCGTCCTCGGCGATCCAGGGGCCAGCCCAGATGTTGATGCAAGCCCCCCAACAGCTGGCGTCAGCTCCTCAGCAGCTCAGCAGTCTGCTCGGGCAATTCTCTGGTGGTGGCAACCTGGCCACCCAGGGGCTTGGTCAAATCGGCTTCCCTGGCACAGCGCCGGTGAGCGGGATCAACCCGGCCGGGATGACCAGCCTCGCCGGCGGTGCGCTCGGGGGCGGCCCATCTCGACCGATGCTGCCCTCCACCTGGGGGTCAGCACCGAGCAGCGTCGCGCTCGAAGAGGCCGGTGCGCGCGGTCTCTCACCGGTGGCCACGGGTATGCCCGGCGCCGGCGCCGGTGGGTCCGGATCCGGGGGCAGCGGCATGATGGGCCAAGGCGCGAACAACCGCCGCGGCCAGGGATCCCAACGGATCTCCACGTACTCCGATGATGCTGTCGACGAAGACGCCGACGCCGACAGTGACGGGGGGGCGTACGCGATGACCCGCTGACGAACAGACCACCCTCCGCGGATCAACTCAGCCCAACTCAGGAGCACCGCTCAGGCGGGGCAACCACCAGTCCCAACACACGAAAGTGAGTAACCGACAATGTCTTTCCTCGATGCCAACGTCGCCCAGGTGCTGTCCTCGGCGGCTGGCGTGCACGACGCCTCCACCATGTTCGCCTCCACGCTGCACCAGGCCCAGGCCACCGCGATGCAGGCGCAGGCCTTCCACCAGGGCGATTCGTCGATGGCGTTCCAGCAGGCTCACGCCCGCTTCTCCGAAGGCGCGCAGAAGCTGCAGACGCTGCTGACGCAGGCCGGAATGAACGCTCAAGGCGGCGGCCAGGAGTACACGATGGGCGACCAGGCCGGTGCCGACATGATGAACCAGGTGCCGATCGGCGACGGCGGCGGCCTCGGCATCCGCGCCTAATCCCCTTCCCCAACAACACACTTCATTCTCGAAAGGAATCGCGATCATGGGACAGATCACTTACAACTACCCCGGAATGCTCGGCACCGCAGCGGAGATGAACGCGCAGGCCGCTGCCCTCACCGCCATGGGCGGCAACGTCGAGTCCGAGCAGGCCGCGCTGGGCGCGTCCTGGGTCGGTGACACCGGTATGTCGGTCCAGCAGTGGCTCACCCAGTGGAACTCCGCGCTGGAGGAGACCACCCAGGGCCTGCGCGGGATGGCTTCCGCGCACGAGGACAACACCCACCAGATGATGGGCCGCGACAACGCCCAGGGATCGAAGTGGATGCCGGCCTAATCCGGCGCACGGCGTAGCGCACGACCTACACCGAAAGGGGCGGGCACCGGACTGGTGACCGCCCCTTTTGGTATGTCTGCAGCCGAACGACGCGGGCCAGCGGAAGATGATTCGGCCCACGGTCGGTCGTTGGTCGGTCGATTCAGCGGCTGACACCGCGGCGCCAGGACTACGTTCAGCGTCGGGGTGCAGCCTCAACGAGGCGGGTACTGAGCCACTGGCGGTCGTGCCCGGTGATCAACTGGAACAAGTCAGCGCGTGCGCCGTCTTGGGTGATGACGATCGTGGTCGACGGTGCCTGCGCTGACTGGGGGCGCCGCAAGGTCACGGTGAGGCCGGCCCCGTTTGGGGGGTCGACACTGCCGTCGGTGACGACGATCGCGCCGGGCTGCAGGGTCGCTGGACGTACCGAGAACTGCTGCGTTGCACCGTGATTGCCGAGGGCGGCCCAGGGACGAGGATCTGCGGTGTAGAGGGCCACCGGCAGACCCGACAAGGCCAGCCTGGATACGATGCCCACCTGGAATTGACCGGTGCCGGTGATGGTGACGCGTACCGGTTCCGGCGACGCCAGCCCCAAATACACCGGCTCCCGGTTGCGGTTGAACCCGATTGGCACGCCGGCGGCCGCGGTGGTCCACCGCAACGTCGTGAGTGCATCCCAAGACAGCTGCGCCTGGGGCAGCGAGAACCGTGACTGATCGAACCCGGTCACCGACAGCGCCGAGGCGACCTTGCGGTGCAGTCCATGGAAGCCGTTAAGGCCTGGCAGCGGATTGCGGCTGGGTTTGGCGCTGCTCACGATGCCGACGGCCGCGTCGGCCGTGACGGACCGTCCACCGGGGTCGCGCACCGTCATGACGACCCAGGTGGCCTTGGTCGAGAGCGCAGGTAGCGTGTCGAGCACCGTGGCCAGCTGGCCGGGCTCGACGGCGTAGACGGCCCGGAAACCGTCGGCGTGCTCAGTGGCAGTCCAGTGCTCGCGGCGGACCGTCGCGGCGGGTGGGGTGAAGACCGGGCAGGTGTCGGCCTCGGTCACGGTGGCCAGCCACCCCTGCTCGCGCAGCTCGGCGACGAGACGGCGTGCGACGGTGTCGGCTAGGGCGGTCTGCTGCGGGGTGTGGCCGCTCTCGGCCTCGGCGCCCCGGGATTCGGCCGGAGCGTGTCCCATGGTGGTGCGTCGGGCGGTCAGTGCACCGACGTTGCTCTCGGCGCGCAGTGTGTACGTCAGCCAGGTGTCGCGGTGCTGTGGGGTGCGGCTGGTCAGCAGCGCGGCCGCGTCGGTGCGCAGACCGCTCGGAGGCGGCGTCCTGGTGAGTGCGGTGATGGTCACCGCGTCGGCGCGCACGCCGTAGCGGTCGAGCCAGCTGGTGATGAACCGCCACGGCAACTGGTCGGCGGTATCGGAGGGGGTGGTCAGGGCGTGCGCGTGCGGCCGAAGGTGGATGACTACTCGTGCCTGCAGGATGTCGGAGCCGTAGGCGGGCTCGGGGGGTGTTGCAGCCGAAGTAGCAGTGGTGGGGCGCTGGGAGAGGCGGCGGCTACGTAGGCGCCGGTTGTACGCCGACACCGGAGCCCAACGTCGGATGGTGGTGGAGACGTGCTGGCCGTGCCAGGACCCCAGGAATGCCAGGATGAGCGCGACGCCGGCGGCGTAGTGCCACCACTGCGGGGTGCGCCCTGGGGGCAGTAGGGCGGCCCAGCCCAGCAGGAGCAGCGACACCAGTACGGTCAGGCGGCGCCAACTCGGCACCGCCGGGGCCAGACGGCTTCGGGAGCGGTCAACGGGTGTTGCCACGGCGCATTCCAATCATGGTGACGGCGATGATCGCCACGGCGACGACGAAGATGCCGCCGCCCAGGGCGATGAGGCGGGGCAGTCGGTTGTCCGGCGGCGGCGGCGCCGGTGGTGCCACACGAACCACGGGCATGTTGGCCGGGACCTTCTCGCCATCGGGGATGTTCCACGTCAACGCGGCGACCGGGTCGATCACGCCGGCGCCGACTACGTTGGACGGGTCGCGGGCTGCGTTGTGTGCCGATGCGACGATCCGGTTGACGATCTGGCGCGCCGACAGAGTGGGGAACTGCGATCGGACCAGGGCCGCGACGCCGGAGACAAAAGCAGCGGAGAAGCTGGTGCCGTTGATGGGGACCAGCGGTTCCTTGTTGGATGGTTGACCGTTGACCAGACCGGAGTTGGGCGCGTTGCCCAGGGACACGATCTGTTCGCCCGGCGCGGCGACACCTACCCAGGGGCCGGCCATGGTGAAGCTCGACGGCTGCCCGTCGGGGGTCAGCGACGCCACCGACAGGACGTAGGGCTGCCAGTAGGACGGCGTGGAGATGGTGGTGGCCCCGGCCCAATTGCGGGGATCCTGGGGGTTCTTCGGATCGGTGAGCGGGTTGCTCTCGCAGTTGCCTCCGCCCCCACTGCCGCTGCCGGACTCGCCGGTGTTGCCGGCGGCGGCCACCACGACGATGTCCTTGTCGATCGCGGCGTAGCGCAGCGCGGCGCCCAGGGCGGCCTGGTCGACCTGCTTGTACTGGGCGATGCAGTCGATGGTCGAGATGTTGATCACGCGCACGAAAGGCATGTCGGCGGCGTGGCGGACCGCGCGGGCCAAGGTGGCGATGTCGCCTGCGGTCTTGACCGTCTGCGGATCCCCGCCGCTGGGCATCCGTGGAGCCCAGTGAGCCGACGTCTGGCGGATGGAGACGATGGAGGCGTCGGGGGCGACACCGGAGAAGCCGTCAGGACCGGGTTGGCCGGCAATGATTCCGGCGACCGCGGTGCCGTGCCCATCTTCGTCGACCAGGCCGTTGGCCGGGGGGCTGATGTAGTCGCCGCCGGGGTTCAGATTGGGCAGTCGGGGCTGCGGGGTGACGCCGGAGTCGATGACCGCGACGGCCACTCCCCTGCCGCGGGATGTCTTCCAGGCCTCGGGCAGGTTGAGCATCGCTTGGCTGGGTGGGATGGCGGCGGGGTCGAAGCCGGGCAGTGCGCCGTTGTACGAGGGCGGTCCGTCGTTCTGGCGCATCTCCTGTTCGGGTGAGGGTGGGCCGTCGGGCGGCAGGGCAGCCGGATCGACGACGGGCTGGGTCAGGGCGAAGGCCGCCGGCGGCGGCGAGCACACCGTCAGCAGAGCCACCGCCGCGGCGAGTGAACCGAGCTGTCGGATCATCAGATGGCCCCTCGATTGCGGATCAGGCTGACCAGGCCCACCAGCCACAGCAGCGTGGGGGCGATGGTCGCGAGCAAGGTGCTCTCGAACAGGTCGAGATAGCGGCGCTGCGGAATGGTCAGTTCGCGCGGCTTGAGCATCGAGGCGACGAGCAAAGCCACCGTCAGGCCGACCACCGTCGCGGTGGCGTACATCGCGGCCACCAAGTGGCCGGTCACGGCGAAGGAGATCGCCAACGTCAGCGCCGTCGCGAACGGTGCGGACAGGAACCAGAGCGAGGGAACCGCGGAGTCCCAGATGCGCATGCGCAGCACGGTGACGGTGATGGTGGCCCCGACCAACCACCACGCCAGCAGCGGCGGCTGCTCGGGCAACCACACCACCAACACTGAGCCCTGGACCGCCAAGATCACCGAGGCGGCGACCATGCCGCCTTGGTAAGCAGCGCTGATCGCGTTCTTGCGGGGCAGATCCTCGATCGCGGCGAGCGAGGGCGCCGCCGGAGTCGGCTCACCGGGAGCGGGAACGTTGGGCATCGGGAACCGGGCCCACACCGCCGAGAGCGTCGGGGCGTTGAGCGCCACCAGCAGCGAGATGGCGACCACCCCGCATCCCAGCGACAAGTACGGCAGGTGGGCGAGCATTCGGAGCCCCGCGGCGAGCGCGACCGTGGCCGCGACGGCGATGATCGCGGTGTAGGTGGCCACCCAGGAGCTCGTAATCGTCAGCAGCAAGATCGACCAGGCGATCAGACCGGCGGCGGCCAGGAACACCCGGGGGGCCGCGGCGTCACCGGGCACTGCCGCGGCAAGGGCCAGGGCCAGCGGAACCGTGGTGGCCACGCCCATGCGGCCGGCCGCAACCTCGTTGCCGCGTCGGCGCAGCAGAACGGTCGCCAGGATGAAGACCACCGATAGCAGCCCCAGGGCACCGGCGGCCCACCACTGGAATCCACGATGCCAGCCGTCGATCGCAAGGCCGCACACCAGCACTCCAAGCCCGAGTACGACTGCCTGCGCCACAGCAGGCAACTGCGCGTGGGTGAACGGCTTGAACTGGCGGGCCGAGTGAATCGCCGACGCGTCGGCGATGTCCTCGACGACGGGCGGGGCGGCTGGCCCCGGCGGCAGCTTGCACAGGATCAGCTGCTCGCCGTCGTCGATCGCCAACGTCTCGAGCGTGGCGTCCAGGCTGAAAGGCGTCCCCCCCAGGGGTGCAAGGGAATACGGCCGCGGACCGGAGGTGACGTCATCGGGTGCGAGGGCATCGTCGTCGCGGCCAGAGGCTAGCGTCGCGCGGATGCGCGGAATGAGTTCGCGGATCGCCAACGTCGTTGGCAGTGCGAGGTCGGCGGCCGCGCCGTCGCCGATGATCGCGACGCGGATCTGTCCGGTGGCAGAGGCCGGATCCATGGTCAGTATCTCCCCAGTTCTTCAGGACGTTGACGTGGTTGACGGGTCGGGTAGTACTCGGCGATCGAGCCGGCCAGTTCCATCACCGCCTTGCGGGTTTGCTTGGCCATTCTCTCGAAGCTGATGAAGCCGCCTTCGTGCAAGTGCGCGTCGTAGGGGACGTTGACGACCTCCTGGACCTGCTCGCGGAACTTGGCCTCGACGTCCTTCATGTCCACGGCCGGCTTGTCACCACTGGTGGCGTTGAGCGCAATCACCGTGCGCGGCAGCAAGTTACTGAAGCCGTGAGCCTGCAGCCAGGTCAGCGTGCGCCATGCTCCGTTGAGGCCGGGTGCATCGTTGGACGACACGACGACCAGGCAGTTGACCTGTTTTGCGATCGCCGGGAACAGGTTGGAGGTGATCGAGGTGCCGCAGTCGAGGATGATTACGTTGTAGTGCGCTCGCAAGATCTGCATCGCCGACTCGAAGTCATGGCTGTTGAGACGGTAGTTAGACCGCGGATCGTTCTGCGAGGACAGCATTTCCAGGCGGTCGGGATTCTGGACGGTGAATACGCGCACGCTCTGGTAGCTGCCGGCGCTCTGCAACGCCGACAGCGCCTCGATGTTGGCCTTGGGCCCACCGTTCTCGTGGAAACGGGCCGACAGGTTGCCCAGGTCGGTGTCGACGTCAACGACGATCACCCGGTCACCGCGCTCACGGGCGATCGCGTTGCCTGCCGCCACGGCCATGGTCGTCTTGCCGACACCGCCCTTGGAGTTCACGAACGCGACGACGTAGACGTCGAGCAGCGACGCCGTGATCGCCCGGAGCTGCTCCTCGGCGCGCAGCTGCTTGGCGCCCGGACTTGGCTTGACGAGTCCGAAGGTCAGCACCGACACCGCCTTGCGCCAACCGGTGACCGGGGTGGTGTGCTGCGCGGGCCCGAAAGCCTCTGGGCCGTCGTCACCGGCGTAGCTGCTGCCACCGACGAAAGGCTCGCCCGTTCCGCCGAAGGCGTCGCCGAACGGCAGCGGCGCCGAGGCAGGGCCTTGCGTCGGCGCGGGCGGCCAGTCAGCCTCGGAAGCCGCCGAATTCGGGCCGGAGGGCGGACCGAAGAAGTCGCCCACTCCTGGGTCGTGTCTTGCTTGCTCGCGGGCAGCGGCCATCTGCTGTCGCGACAGGATCGTGGTTTGCTCGGTGATGTCGGGATCCCCCTCGCGCCGTGGTGAGCGAGGGTTCGGCGGCGGGTAGGGCGAGCCTGCCTGGCTGGGCCGGTACGGCGGCTGCTGATGACGCGTCGGAGGCGAGGAGTGCTGCGGCGGGGCATGTGGCGGCTGGTGACCCTGGGGGGGCTGAGGTGGGGTCGACGGGTGCTGAGGGGTGGTGGGTTGCGCCGGCGGAGGCGGCGTTGGTGTGCGGCGCGGTTCGTCTTCGCTTGGTTGTGAGGCGGCGGGCTGAGGTGTCGCGGCTGCGCCCCACGGTGGCGGCGGGGAGGCAGCCCGGTGGGAACCGGTGTCGGCGGCGGTTGGTGCCGCGGGGCGGCGCTCATCGCCGTCGTGCTCTCCCGGACGTGGTTCGTCGTCGGGGGCGAAGAAGTCAGAGGGTGTGCTCATCGCGTTCGGATCCGTTTCTGTCGAGTCGTCAGATGTCGTAGTTCTCATCGGGAAACCAAGTGCCCGACGGCAATCGGTCGGTGAGGTTGCGCACTGCCATGGAAATCGCGAATGGATCACCGGGCGCGAAGACCGACACTCCGCCTTCGCGTGATTCCCCGGCTGGTGGGCTGACCAGGACCAGACCCACCTCGGTGCTGATGAGGTTCACGCTCACGTCGGTCTGCTGGCGGCCCCTGTCGCCGGCGTCGTGGGCGGTCAACTCCACGGTGATGCGCTTGCCGGTGCGGGCCATCTCCATCACCTCGGCCGCGCGGGCGGGCACCCCATGGTCGGCCAAGGTCTCGGCAACGTCGGCGCCGCGGGCGACGCGCTCGTCGATCTGACGCCCGAGGTCCATGGTCAGCTCGAATTCCTCGAATTGCGCGGGCAGCTGATCCTGGGGCAGCCCGGCACTGATGATCGGGACGATCGCCTCACTGTGAATCAGCTGCAGCGGGGTGAAGGTGACCATCTGGGCGTAGCGCAACACCACCACCGCGTCGGGCGGCGACGCCCTGGCGAGCACCCCCCGAAGCATCTGATCGGCATCGACGATGGTGTACCACTCCAGCCACTGGCGGGCCGTACACACGGTCCGAACCGATTCTGCGACAGAGTGTTTGACGCTACCGTCGGAGTCGATCACCCCTGCTGCGGTCAGTTCCTCGATGCACCTGGCGTTGAATGGCTCCCGTTCGGCGGGATCGACGTAGGCGCCGGTGATCGCGAGCTTCCAGGGGTAGGTGCCGGCCCCGAGGTAATCGGCCAAAAAGAACGCCTGGTGCGCGGTGACCTCCACTGCCTCGAATCTAGCCATCGCCGTCACCGCCGGGGATGGGTGGGTTGGCCTTCTCCAGCTCGTCGAGCACGGGCTCGAGCGCTCGTTCGGTGATCAGGGACATCGAGGTGTTCCACCGCTGCTCTTGAGCTTTGAGCCGCTTCATGGTGGAGCGTTTGAGCCGGAGCGTGGTGGCGATCTTCTCGTCCTGGTCCAACATCTTCTTGGACAGTTCCTGGACAAGGGCACCGCCGACGCTCTGCGATTCCGTCGTGGCCATGGTGATTCACCCCTTTCAGCTGGGTCTTTGCCCGCGCGATGGCAGTAGAGCACACAAGTTGGACACCGCAAATGCATTGCGTATCCGTCTAGGCGATACGGCGTACGGCCCTACGTACCGCGTCCTTCAGCTACCAGTCTGCCTTGAGGCCCTACCCTCATCGCGCACCAATCGCAATCACCCGCATATTGAGCGCATACGCGCCTATGCGGCGCCTATTCGCATATGTATTGCTTATGGGCCGGATAGGTGACGTAATCGACGGCACGTTCTGCACTTGCTACGCAACACGCCGACCAACCACTGGCACGTGTCCGACTCCGCTGTCAGGATGACCACAGAGGCGCCCGAGGCATCGACCGCTCCCCCGCAGCCGGGTCAACCTACCTTGATGCTTAAACGTCACGTGACGTTACGGAATGAGCCGCAAGGAAGGTTGCGCGGGTGATGCAGACTGCATCAACGCGTCTCGTCGCCACCATGCCAACGATTGCGGGTGTCATGGGTTGCAAATACCCTAATACCGGTATTTAGGAAGGGAACCGCTCAATGACAGACACGACAACCCGACCATCCCGCCGAACGGCGAAACCAGGAGGCAGGAAGACCGCCAACCGGTTCGCCAAGCTCGCCGGTGGTGACGACGTTTCCGAATCCGATTCCTCCCCCACTCCCACAACCGAAACCGCCGGAGAAACCGGTCTCATCGCAGGGATGTCGGCCTTCGCTGCCGAGGAGGCCCACCGCGTCGTCGAGATTGCGGTAGCCGACATCGCTCCCCATCCTTTCAACGACGAGACACGATCCCAACCGCACCCCGGCGAGGCCAAGTGGGACGAACTCGTCAATGCCGTGCGATCGAACGGCGTCCGGCTCCCGGTCCTCGTCGTACAACGCGACGCCTTCGCCGCAACCCGACCGGCCGCAGCGCAGAGCCTGGCGCCAGAGGCGCGATACGTCCTCATCTACGGCCACCGCCGCCGCGCTGCCGCACTGGAAGCCGGACGCGCCACCGTGCCCGCCGTGGTCGACGACGCGATCATGGCAGACGACGGCGACCTCGACGCAATGGCCGCTGAGAACTTGGGCCGCGAAGATCTCTCCGATCTTGCCGAAGCCGACCTGTTCGCCCGCTACTCGGAAATCGGTCTGTCCCAACGTGCCATCGCCGATCGTCTCGGCGTGGACCAAGCCACCGTGTCGCGCCGCCTGGCGCTTCTGCTGCTCGCACCAGACGTCCGCCGCGCCGTCTCAGACGGCGTCCTGTCCGGCGCGGACGCCGCGGCTCTGTCCGGGAAACTTCCCTACGGTCCGCCCCGTCGCTGGCAGAAATCCAAAGATGCCTCACAGGACACCCCGCAACGGCGCGCCGAGCAAATCCAGGCGCAGAACCTGGTCCTGGAGCACAACTGGTCTGCCTCACGGGCGGCCGAGCGCGTCATCGCAGAACGTGAAGCACGGGCCACGGCCGCAGCGTTGGGGATCGCCCTCGTCAGTGACCCTATCGCAGAGATTGGGGACACCTACCTCGACCACCGCATCAGCCAAGACGAGTTCTCCGCGGGAGACGAGGTCTTCGGATGCGTCAACGCCAACACCGGTGATCTGGATCTGTACAGGCGTCCGGCCTCAAACCGGGAGGACACCGCTGAACACTCCACGGCACCCTCGCCCGCCGCGAATCCCGCCGCAGCAAAGTTTCCGCCGGGGACGACCAAAGATCGGCCGACTCTCGCTGAGGGCGATGGTGAGGGCGGCATGGCCGATGCCCGCGAGGATGAGCCGCCGACATCGATTCTCGAGGAGCGTAGCGCCGAGGTCGCCGCGGCCGCCCAGGCCCACCGCCGGCAGTCGTGCGCCGCACTGATCACCCACCACCCCACCAACGCAGAACTACTCAAGGTGTTGGTGCGCCAGTACCTCTCCGGGGTGGCCGCTCGCTGCCAGACATCGGCGGTGAATGCGCTGTTGCGGGACTGGGACGCAACAGCCGACGGCACTGGAGACAAGGCGCGCAACATCCGGACCTGGCAGCGCGCGATCGCCGCGGCCGAGTTGCACACCGCCGAACTGAAGGACCGAGCCTGGGACGACGACGCGGTCGCCCACGTGACATTGCTGGTCGAACGCGTCGGTTATCAACCCACGCCGTGGGAACGCGACCAACTCGACACTGCCCTCCGGTGATGCAGGCTGCATCACCGGAGTCGCCCGGGTGATGCAGCCTGCATCACTGACCCCATCCCCTTTCCGCCGATTGGAGTCCCTCCCTGATGCCTACCTACACAGTGGCCAACATGTCCGGCAGCGTCGGCAAGACCACCACCGTTGTGACCGCCGCGGTGTTGCTGGCCGCGACCGGGCTGAAAGTCCGCGTCATCGACCTCGACCCGCAAGCCAATGCCAGCACCTGGCTGGGTTATCCGAACATCACGGGCACCACCATCGCCGACGTGCTGCGCCTGGACGCCACCATCAACGACATCGAGAGGCCCGGCCGCGTCACGCAGGGCTTCAACGTGGACGGCGAGCCCGTCTATGCCGATTCCGGGGACGGGCTGATTGAGAACCTCACTATCGTCCCGGCGGCGCGTTCCACCCTCGACAAGTTGATGGTCGAGCTACCGGCAGTGGTGGGTGGAGTGCTCCGGCTCCGTGATGCTCTGGAAGCCGCTGCGCCCGCCGACATCACGCTGATCGATTCACCCGGATCCAACAGCGCGTTGGTGACCACTGCTCTCATCGCCTCGTCCGTCGAAGAGGGCGGGCCCCCCGGAACGTGGGGACTCATCACCTGCACCAAGCCTGCAGGCAAGGAGTCAGAGGGCATTCAGGCGCTGCTGGGCGAACTGGCCATCATCAAGAAGACGTTCCGCATCGATATCCCCCTGCTGGCGATCGTGCCCTGCGCCGTCCCGGCGACGGGCACCGTGTACCGCGAGCAGATGGAGGACCTGTTGGACGGCTTCGGTGAGAAGGTCACGCCGACGGTGCGACGGAGCTCGATCGTCGACGAGGCGTACACCAACTATCAACCCGTCCCGCTCTACGGCTATCGCGCGAAGGACGTCAGTCTCGACTACGAGAACGTGATCGCGCACATGAAACGGCACGGCATGTTCCGGGCCGCGGCAATCAATGCCTAGATTTGACGACTCACTGAAGCATCCCGACGCCACGAAGGTCAGCAAGGTCAACATTCCCACCGAACTGCACCAAAGGGCGCGCGCTGCGGTGCGCATCGTCGAGAAGGTCACCGGGCGTCGCTACACCATCGCTCAGTTCCTTCGGGAAGCCATCGTCGCCCAGCTGGCTGTCATCGCCCGCGACTACAACCGCGGCCGCGAGATCTACCCGGACAATGAACCTCTCGAACCTGGCCGGCGATAGATCTGGACGGTCGATTTAAGAGCCGGTCGACCGCTACGTCGAGTGGCACTCCCCCGCCGCTAATCGGGCAGCTGGCCGAACTCGTATCGCAGAGCTTGCTCCACCAGGGCGCTACGCGTGCCGGCACCCCACGCCTGCACCAGGTTGTCTAGGCGCTGCCCATTGGCCGCCGTCACCCCGGAGAGCACAACGGTGCGAGGGGTGCTCGCATGTCGTCGTCGTCGCGGAACCGCCTTCGAGGACGGCCGCTCGAACAGTTGCCCCTCCCCCACCGCGAAGTGTTGGCTGGACCATGTTGTCGCCAACGCCGGTGCGTGCGCCTCGATGGCGTCCATAACGATGGTGCCCATGGTTCGCGCGAGTCCACGACGAACCTTCTTCTCCGCGATCTGCACCCGATACAGCTCGTCGTAGACCTCCGAGGACAGCAGTACCTCCGGTGGTCGGGAACGCTTGAGCGTCGGTGACGGTGTCACAACACGCAGTCGGTGCTCCGTCGCAGCGGAGGTCGCGTCCTCGGGCGGGTCTGCCGGGCCGGACGCGGTTGACCGACTCGGTGGCGGCGTCGACGGCGCCGTCGCGGTGGGCGTAGGGGGTGCGGGTGACGGCGCCGGCATGGGTTCGGACACTGACTTGGGCGCCGCCGTGTTGGGGTTGGCGCTTGGCCACAGGTCGTCGAGATCCTCCCCCAGGGCCGTGGGGTCGAAGACGGGTTTACGCTTCTGCCGTGTCACTCTCATCCAAAACGCTCCGCCACCGGGGCCGCGGATTCGTAGCTGACGAGCCGGCCGACGATCTGACGGACTAGTTCTTGGTAGTCGGCGGCCAGACCTGCCGGATCGCTGCTCCACATCGCCCGCTCGGGGCTTTCCTTGCCGCGCAGTTTCGAGAGCCGACTGCGGCGATCGTCGTGGGCCAAGGCCACCAACTCGCCGGCGGTCCGGTGCAGGCTGCGCATGTCGACAGCCGCTGCCGGCGCCGAACGGATCGTGATGTCGAAGGGGGTGGTGCCGCTGCCCTCCAGCATGTCGTTCACTTGAGCGAAGACCTCGGCGTTGCGCTTCGTGGCGCGCGGGTTGACGTCGAACAGCAAGACGCCCAGCAATTGGATCGAGGCCCCGTGCTTGCGGGCACGCCAGAAACGCCGGGCGAGCCGTTCGACACCGCCAAGGCTGGCCTGATCGTCCCGGGTCGGGATGATCAGGTAGTTCGCCACCGACAGGTAGGTGTCCAGCAGCGGCACGTCGCCGGGTCCGGAGTCGATCAGCACCACGTCGTAGCCTTCGGCCTCGCAGAGCGCGGCCAGCTGGGTTTGGAGGTTGGTGGCCATGTTGATGCCGTTTTCGGCCATCATGTGCGCCGCCGCGCCCACCACCGCTAGTTGGGGGCCGCCGGCAATCACGTCGAGGTGAGTACGCACGTTGCGTACCGGGCACAACGGAGTGCCGAACTGCAGCGTGGCCGCCAGGGACTGGCCCCTGTCGCCGTTTACGCCCAGGTCTTCAACCGTGACGTTCGCCTGCGGGTCCCCGTCGACCACTAGGACTCGGCGGCCTCTCTTGCCGGCGGTGGCGATCATCTCGGACACGGCCGCCACGGTGGTGGACTTGCCTACGCCACCCTTTTGATTGGCCACGAGAATTACCCGGGCCGGTGAAGTCATCGTCATGGGTGCACCGTAGGGGTGAACGCGCGTGTCCTCGCACCGCACACACCCGTGATGCCGAACTGTTACTCAAGTGACTCATGGGACGTGTGGTGTTGCGTCGGTCGGCCGGGCAGCCACACCGGTGCGCACGCGTACCCACGGACGTGCTAACGCCGGACCAACCGTCGGCTCATCGTAGGAGTGCTCGTCCCGGCGGTCGATCGTCACGTCGCAAGTGAGTGAGAGCGGCCACACGTCACAGTGGCCGCCAAGACATGTGGGCGTCGTCTCGGTCGTGTGGTGCCGCGCGGATACGTCCGGTCACACGGACGTGGGTTGCACGTCCACCCAGCCGGCATTGGGGCGTATCTGAGTGCGGCAGTTGGCCGTCGGCAGACCCGGACTATCTTCGTCGGTCGTCCGTCGGCGATCCGTCGCGCGATGCGGGGTTTCCTGCGGGGCTTGGCCGTCGGAGCGGCGCGGTTCGCACGCCAGTAACCCGGCGGCTCGGACGTGTCGTCGTCCGGCGTTGATCCGTATGTTGCAGGTAGTGGCCCATATCGGGCCGAGGATCACGATCTCACGGATGGCTGCGGGGGAGCGGACGGCCGCTGGGGAGAACGACGGATCGAGCAGCGCCTATTCGGCGCTCAGCTCCAGCGCTTCCAGGTTTTCTGGCTGCAAGTAGGTCGTAAGCGCGAGATCGTAGCCGCGGAACACGTTCTGCAAATGCTTGAGCGTCTCGACCCGCTTGGCGTCAGCCTGGGCGCGGATCGTATCTGCCTCGGCTTGGGCTCTGGAGATCGCGGCTTGCGCTACCGCCATCTGAGCGCTGTGTTCGGCTTCGGCGATCAATGCCTGCATCGCCGAATCGGCGGCCGCCTTCACCGACGTCAAGGTGTCGACCAGATCGATGACCCGCGGCTGACGTGAACCGGCCGGGAGCGGAATCGCCGGCGACTGGGCCGCGGCTCGCTGAGTGCCGAACTTTCGCTGAAGGAAGCCATCTACGTCTTCACGGCGGGACCGCTTGTTGGACTTCGTGCCGAGCTCGGGGAACACCTCGTAGTGGAGTGCTCCAGTCCGCCACCATGCGCGAACCGTGTTCGGTTTCGCGTGCCCGCGCGACAACTCGGCTATGCGGTCAGCGGTCAGCCACTCATCCGTATCGACGGCGCCGGATGCGCCATCGTTCGTCGTCATGAGCTCAATCTACCGAGATATCCCGCATGATGGCGCATCTTTACGGACACGGCGAGCAGTATCCCGCTTCATGGCGCATGATGCGCTACCGTTCTTATTGCGCGGATGTCCGCGCATGCACGACTCGAAGGGGCGAGAGGGAACCAACATGTCGACCGAATTGGACGCCAAACTCGATGATGCCGCCGTCGACGACGCCGCCCCTCGCAAGAGTCGCCGCGGCACCGAGACGCGTCGCCGCACCAAGCACATGACTCTGCGGCTGCTCCCGCAGGAGCAGGAAGTCGCCCAGTTCGTCGCGGCGGAGTTCGACATGAAGAGCGTTCAGGCCCTCATCGTTGAAGCGTGCCAGCCACTGATGAACGCCGACACGCTCACCGCGCTCACCGCCGACCGAGAAGCCGTTCAAGCCCTCGCCCAGCAGCACGGAATCACCGAGGTTCAGGCGCTGCTTCTGCAAGCACTGACCTCGCAGACGACACCGGGTGCTGCGCAACTCGCTTCCTAGCGGCCCTTCGCTGCCCATCGCCTAACCTCATGACGTGGCGGCGGGCTTCCGCCTGCTGCGCGGACACCCGCGATATTCGCGTGTCGCTGCGCGGACACCCGCGCGCGCCGTGCGACGATCCCTCCAGACACACCGATAACATTCTGGAGGTTGCATGAATCGGTCCGACAGATAGACCGCACGCGGCGCAGCCGCGACACCATCACCCGAGCAACACATTTCACGCCTACGCAACTCGTATGCGTTCGATTTGGCGACCGCAAACTGACGTATCAGACCACGTCAACACGGTGACTCGACGTCCCCCAATGCCGCCAGAGAACCCCCCGGAGCAGTAACCGACGAAAGGATCCGCAACAGCACTACCTCCCAGGGCAATCCGATCGAGGTTCCCGAAACGTCTTGCGAGAAACCTCGATTCAAGCCCGACGACATCTGAATAGCCGGTGCGATCCACCGCCTTCAGGCCCCTAAAGCACGAAGCCCCCGGCGGCAACCGAGGGCTTCGTTTCTGAAGTTTTCGAGTCGAGTTGGCGCTCGACTCGGTGGGTTCGCACCCATCCCCGAAGGGACTTGTCTCCATGGACAGGTACCACGGTAGCGCACGCCCTCACTCCGGGCTAGACGACGCGCTCAATCGTGACCTCAGCCAACGGCAGCGCATGCACTCGGCGTGGGCCGCCCGAAAACAACTGCGCAACAAGCGCCGCGAGTGGATCATCGGTGTCGGCACCACACCCGCAACGACGCCGATGTGGACCAGCCGTCAAGGATGGCTCGACGAAGTGGCTGTCTGGACCGAAACGATCAATGGCAAAAGTGAACTCGACCGCCGGAAACTGCGCGCCACTCTCTTGTTGCGCGTTGCCCAAGCAGTAGCCAACCAGGCCGACCACGCCAGCGGGCGGCACTGCGCAGCGACCAACGCCACCATCGCGCGTACAGCCCACTGCTCGGAGCGCACCGTCACGACCGTGCGCCGAATCCTGCGGGAAGCCGGTTACGCGGTCGAGGTGCGCCGCGGAACGGGTTCGGCCCTCACGCCCTCGAGCCGGCGCCGGCCGTCAGTATGGCACCTGGTCAGCCGAAAGCAGCCGGTGGATGACGCGGCCGTTTGCGACCTACCGCCATCGCTTTGCGATAGGCGGTCATCTTACGTTGGGAGAACATCACCAAGCAGCCGCACGCGGCTGCCGTCAAAGAACTCCTCGACATCAAGAACCGGCGCCGTCCGTTCAGCACGCCCACTGGGTGTCCAAAAGATGGCCGCGGCGATCATCGCGGGCAGCCTCGGCCTCGCTGCGGGGCATCCGGGCCATATCTGTGACGCGCTGACACGATCGAACCTGGAACTGTCGGCCTGGACGGCACCGCAGATCTTGCGCGCGCTCAACGCCGACATGCGCAAAATGGGCTGGTCCTGGCCAAATCAGATCGACAAACCGGGTGCGTTTCTCGCCACACGGCTCCGGCGACTCCCTGAGCGGCCCCCGGACCGGCCCGTACCCAAGCCAGTGAGCATGGCCGCAGAACTTCCAGCAGCGCCACCGCCGCCGGCGAGCGCAGCGTCACGCACAGCAGCCAAAGCACTCTTCCGCGATAGTGAACGCAGACGCCGAGCCCAACAATCGCTTAGACGATGATGTCCCAAATCATCTACGGGAGGAACAGCACCGTGTTCGTGGGACTGGACCTGGCGTGGGGAAGTCGTGATGTCGCACGAACTCCCAGACCCTCTGGACTCGCCGTAGTCGACCGCCAGGGCCGCCTGATCCAGGTGGGCTCAGTGGTGACCGATAGCGCGATCACCGAAGCCATCGCGTTCCACCTGGAGCCGCGATGCGTCGTCGCGATCGACGCCCCACTGAAGATCACCAACCAGCGCGGCAACCGCCTCGCTGAAACGCAAATCAACAAGGTGTTCCAACCGTTCGACGCCGGCGCACATTCGGCCAACGCGAACCGGTTCTCGTTCGATCCGCGCGGCGCACGCATCGCCCGCTCACTCGAACTGGACATCGACCCGCATTCACAAGCACCCAAACGCGCCATCGAGGTCTACCCGCACCCGGCGACCATTGCACTGTTCGGGCTCGACAAGATCTTCAAATACAAGAGCGGATCGGTCGATCAACGCAAGCTTGAGTTCCGGAGGCTCCTGGACGCAATCGAGAATCTGCGACACGCCGACGTCGCTCTCGACGTCACGGCATGTCCTGACTGGGGCCGATTGCGGCGCAACGTCGAAGAGGCAACCCGACCGGTCGACCTGAACCGTGCAGAAGACCCCATCGACGCGGTCCTGTGCGCCTACATAGCCCTCTTTGCAGATCGCCGGCCCGACCAAGTGACCGTCTACGGCGACTACCCCTCAAACGGCTACATCCTGACCCCAAGCCTGCCGGATGGAGTGGTCCCCGCACCGCGCACAACAACCTCGGCGGCATCAGCCAACACCCCGTCGAATCGCCTACCCGAGTACGAATACCGGACCGCACCGGGAGTACGGCACCTGTGGAAGCTAGTCGGCGACCCCGACGGTCACGAAAGCACCGAAGCGACCCGAGCCGACCTCGAAACCGCCATCGACGAGGCCACGGATAACTACTGCAGTCGCTATGACACCTCAGTCCTCATCGTGCGTGGCGGTCTGGACTGGAGAGAGCTCACAACCAGCGACGGTCGGATCATCACCTTCCATTGGACGCTGACCACCAATGACTACGGTTGCAGCGACTGCGGTTACGACACGTGGGACGAAACTTATCGTGTCGGCGACCCGCTGTGGACCGCGGCCGGTGGCGTCGCCAGCAGGTTGTGCATTGGCTGCCTCGAACTACGCTTGGGCCGCGCGCTCACACCCGATGACTTCGTCGACGTTGCTGAGCGCCGGTTCAGCGCGCACCCCTCGTCTCAACGGCTCCGTGCTCGTCGCGACCCCCCGTGTGCCCCGCGACCGAACATCACCAACGTTGCGCCGATCGGCAGCGTCGATCTGCGGGCCTTCGACGAACTCGGCGACCCCTACGAGATCCTCGCGTGCCTCCATTGCTTGCCCTGGCACGCCGAGGTAGTCCGTGACCCCGAGACCGATGAAGTGCTGGTGCGAGAGTGGCATGCCGTGGAATGCGAAGCCTTCCAGGACCTCATCAGCGGAGACTGAGGCACCGGCCGCCGCCTCTAATCCACTTCTCGTCGGCGACACCGAAGTTCGGTTGCACCTCAAATCGGTCCGCGCGCGGTGATGCAGTCTGCATCACCGCGCTGCCTATCCTCAGAGCGACCTAGGACGGACGCTACGCAGATGCATTCACCATCGGTGTCGCTCACGACCCCGATCATGAGTGCACGCACTCGTCACGAAGGGGTCGAATGGGAATCGAGCGGGCCGATCTGGACGCCGAACACGCCTGGGAAGACCAGGGATACAACTCCGAGCGCTACCCGCCGCAACCACCACCGATCCACGCTGCCATCCGCGCGCCCCTGGACTACGCGTACAGCGCCGCCGAACTGATGGCCGCGCTACCGCGATCCGAAGCAGTCGACGCCGCCGCCCTGCCCGCCGCGCTGCAGCGCAAAGCGCGCAGCCACCGCGACGACCTCGACAACATCATCGAATCCCAGCACCTGACCACGCGCCGGCGCCGCGACGCCGTATGGGCTGAGATCGCCCGAGCGCACCGCTTCGCCGCACCTATGGCCAAGTACGGCGCCACGGCCGCCGCCGCCCTGTCGGCGCTCATGATGGCCCGGCAATGGTGGCACCACCCAGCGGCCTCCGCAGCCGACGTCCTCACCGCAGCAGGCCCGTTCGGCGGCCTCGCCATAGTCGTGACAGCCGTCGCGCTGCTGACGCGGTGCGCTCGCCGGCGCACGGCTGCCGCACCGCCGTGGGTCTACAGCGACGACGAGTTGAAAACCCTCGACGCCGCCTCCATCGACTGGCCGGCCGTACCCGAGGAACTCGATCGCTACGCCAACGGCACCGCCCTGCGCCGGGAATGGCATGGCACCTGGCTGGCACGGATCCAACCTGGGGGAGCGGCACTGGTGTGGAGGGAACCGCACCTCGTCGCCGTCGCCGCCCTGCTCGGCCGCGACATACAAGCTAGCCCGACATGGCACAGCGAGCTGCTCGACATCCACCGCGTCCGCATCGACCTGGACCGAACCCTCGACGAGGTCTACATACGGGCGCACCGCATCTGGCGCGCCCGCGCCAACCTCGTCGCACCGACGACCGCGGACCCTACCGACGTGGTGGCCCGTCGCGACGCCGAGATCACCGACGCCGCCGACGACGCGTGGACCACCCTGGTCGCGCTGGTGCGCCAACTGCAGGGCTACCGGTCCGCCCTGGCCTCCGTCGATGCGATCCAGGCCGAGATCACCGCGCTGCAGCAGAGCAGCCTCCGCATCACCGACGCCGCCGTGCAACAACTCCACGTCGATGCCGCGGGCAACGACCTCCATGCCGATGCGGTCGGCGCGGCCACCAGAGAACTCGCCGACCTCAACGCCAACCTCGCGGCGCGGCTCACGACACTGCGCCACACCCTCACCACCGCAACCAACGGCCTCGTCCTGCGTGCGCCATAGCGCGCCACCACGGATCGGAAACGCACCATGGCACAACCCCTCTCGACGTCGAGCACCCTCCCGACGACCGACCGGCTTCGACGACGTGCACTCCATCGACGACCAGTCCCGCAGGCTTCGAGAGGAGCCCCCCACCGTCGTTGACGACGCCCCCGCCGAATCGACCCCCAACCCCGCCTCCACAGGAGAACCCACAGCCATGGCACCCACCACCATCACCTTCCGCACCGACCGGGGCGTGATCTCCTACAGCGCCCTGGAACGGCCGCTCCCCAAGGAACCCGGCGGCACCGCCGGAGGGCTCTTGGGCGGCGATCCCGCCCTGGTCGCCATCGTGCGCGAGATCCTCGCCGGCAGTCTGCCCAAGACCGTCCGCGTCGCCGAGCCCAACCTCGACTACGTCTTCACCGCCAAGCGCGACACCGCCGCCGACGTCGCCGCAGCCATGCTCGTCGCCGGCAACGGCCGAGGCCGCCTGTCCGACGCCGGGTGGGATGCGCTGGACGCGGCGATGACCGACGAACCAACACTCGATCCCGACCGCCCGATCATCTACTGATGTGCCGTGCGGTACTCGACGGCGGTCGCCGCTGTCCCTGCACCCGTGGTGATCGCCGCCGCGCCTACCAACGAATGCGCTACGCCGCCCGCCAGGCCGCCGCAGCGACCGCGCATGACGACACGACCACCGAGACCGGTGAGGCCGCACCCGCCGCGGCGTCGCAGGACCGACGCGCCGACACCGCCGCCGCCGTGGATGCCGCGCTGGCCGCATTGCGCGACAATCACGGCGGCGACGATCACGCCGTCCACGAGGCATACCTCACCGCGGTCTTGGACCACGGTGCGGTGCTGCGCGATGCCGCCGCCCTGGAGATCGACCGGACCTACGTCGAACGCGGCCTCGACGACGCCGCAGTCGAAGCCGAAACCGCAGCCGTCGCCGACGAACTCACATGTCTCGAAGACGAATGGGCCCGGACCCGTGAAGGGCTCCGAGGCCCACGGCAGACGGGACCTCATTCACCCCCGAGGGGGCCGCAGCGATCGACGCGGCCCGCAATGCCTACGGCGCCAAGAAGCAAGAGATCTACCGCCGCGCGATCACCCGGTCCAAGGAAATCAACGAACAACGCACCGAAATCGCCAAACGGGCCTACTACAAAGAACTCTCACGCGAACGCCGGTTCGGCGGACCGCCTGCGGCCACGTTCGTGCCCTCCAACACCAAGAAGATGACCCGCGCCGACCGCGCCATGTTCACCAGCTGCGCGGCGCTCTACCCAGACGAGATGGTCGAGCACGCCGACGGGCTGGGGGACATGCTCGCCAAACGCTCCAAGGCTCGCGCGCACTACACCTCCGGAGCCGCCCAGCGCAGCCGCCGCAGCCACACCGAAGTCTTCGACTTGGAGGATGCTCTGCAGACCGGGCGATTCCGGTTCAACCACTTCGTCACCTCGCCCGAGGAGGCAGCCCGCGGCAACGGCGGGATCCGCGACCGCTACAGCACCGGCCGCGCATTCCTACCCCGCACCCCCGACAACGAACGCAAGGTCGACGAACTGGTCAGCCGCCACAACGACGGCCGCCGCCAGCACGCCACCATCGAGTTCTCGACCGTCCACCCTGCAGACGGGGGAGAACCCTACGAGGTGATGCACGTCAAGGCCCCCGAAAGCGCGTGGTCACCTAAGTGACCGGGGTCAGTGCCGAGCTGACCTTTAGCGACTCATCATCAATGACCCACGAACTGGGCCACCGCATGGAGGACCGCAACCCCGAAATCTCCATCGCTACCAAGGCCTTCCTCAAGCGACGCACCGCCGGGCTCGCAGCAGAGCGATACGCCAAGGGCGAGGCAGTCGTGGGCAAGGACTACGCGACATCGCCGCACCACACCGAACTGCTGTCCTGCGGCATGGAGGCCATCACCCACGGCCGGTTCGGCGGATTGACCGGCCGGTCCACCGTCTTCCTTCCCGCCCCGGCGGGCTTAGCGCCGCAGACCGCGCCCAACGGCCCAAGGCCGACACCGATCACCTGGCGCTCGTCCTGGGCCTGCTGGCCACGGCGAACAAGCGCCTGGCCTGACCACCTGTTCACCTCAGCGCGCCCCGACCTGAGCCCTCGGCACTCGGACGGGGGACGAGGAACGCACAGCTCTACGGTGGTGCACCCCAGGGGCGAGTGACTAGATGGCTTCGGGCTTTACCTACAGCTGCGGCGGACGGCATCACATGCTCCACGACGGGCCCGTCGATGCCGTCGTTGCCCTGGCCGACCGGATCGCCGCTGACGGGGGACAGCTCACCCACACCGCGGTGGCTGCGATGATCGCCGACATTTACACCGATCTGATCGTGGTCCCACCACCGTCCTGGCTTACCCATCGCCGCGACAAGGCCTGGCTACCGAGGCCGCCGGCACCACCGCCACCGAACTGAGCTCCCTGCTCGATGACTAGCTCGACCGCGCCGCCGCCGCACCCCACATCACCGAACACGGCTGGTCCACCCATCCCGAGGACCGCCAGCACGACACCACCGCGGCACTGGCGGCACTCACCGAAGACCACCTCACCTGGTGGCTCACCGCCCTGAATTTGACCTCGTCGCCGCGACGTCCTCGGGGACTCTAGTCGGGATACGGGCAGCATGACTGCCTGCAGCGCCCCACACGACCATCCACCATCGTGGTGCACCGCTCACCCTGCCGCGGCCGCCGACGCCCCTAATTCCGTGGTGGGGCTTACCCGTGTCGTGTGAGGCGAGTGCGCAGATCGGCCACTCGGGTCGCAATGTCATCGCGTATCAACCGCATTCGTTCGAGGCCGTCGATGCCGCGATCAGACGGCTCGTCGGTGTCCCAGTTCTCGAACCTTGTCCCCGGCACCGGCTCGACGTGGGCTTCGCGACCCAGCGTGACAACCAGGTCAACGTCGTGGACGACCTGAGCGTCGATGAGCTTCGGGGTTTCCCCGCTGATGTCGACACCCACCTCGGTCAAGCTTTCTGCGGAGAGCCCGTTGACGGCGGTCCCCGGCTTGGTGCCCGCGGAGTGCACCTCAACAGTGTCGCCGGCTACCTTGCGCATCAGGCCTGCCGCCATCTGCGACTTGCCACCATTCTTGACGCACACGAACAACACCGATGGTCGGTGTGTCATCACTTCTCCTCGATCGCGGCGACACTGTGGGCGGCGAACCGGTGTCGGAGGGCCAGCGATACGTACACCAGGCCCACTAGGACGGGGACTTCGATCAGCGGTCCGACGACGCCGGCCAAGGCTTGCCCGGAGGTGACGCCGTAGGTGGCGATGGCGACGGCGATGGCGAGTTCGAAGTTGTTGCCGGCCGCGGTGAAGGCCAGGGTGGTGGTGCGTTCGTAGCCCAGCCCGAGGACGGCGCCCAGGAGATAGCCGCCGCCCCACATGATGGCGAAGTAGGCCAGCAGCGGCAGCGCGATCCGGGCGACGTCCCATGGCCGGGAGATGATCTGGTCGCCTTGGAGGGCGAAGAGGATCACGATGGTGAATAGCAGGCCGATCAGTGCCCATGGGCCGATCTTTGGGAGGAATTTCTCCTCGTACCATTCGCGGCCCTTGGCCTTCTCGCCGAAGCGCCGGGTCAGGAAGCCGGCGAGTAGGGGGATGCCGAGGAAGATGAGCACCGATTTGGCGATCTGCCAGACCGAGGTGCTGATGGTGGTCTGCGCCAAGCCGAGCCAGCCGGGCAGCACCGACAGATAGAACCAGCCCAGTACGGCGAACATGACCACTTGGAATACCGAGTTGATCGCGACGAGCACGGCGGCGGCTTCGCGGTCGCCGCAGGCCAGGTCGTTCCAGATGATGACCATGGCGATGCATCTCGCCAATCCGACGATGATCAGCCCGGTGCGGTATTCGGGCAGGTCCGGAAGCAGTAACCACGCCAGGGCGAACATCAGCGCCGGCCCGAGCACCCAGTTGAGCAGCAAGGACGCCGCCAGCAGTTTGCGGTCGCCGGTGACGGTGTCGAGGCGGTCGTAGCGGACCTTGGCCAGTACGGGGTACATCATCACCAGCAGTCCGATGGCGATGGGCAGGGAGATGCCGTCGACCTGCACGGCGCTCAGGGCGTCGCCCAGGCCGGGGATCTTTCGGCCGAGCAGGAGGCCTGCGACCATCGCCACGGCGATCCACACCGGGAGCAGCCGGTCCAGTGCCGACAGTTTCTTGACCACGGCGGGGTGCTCGGTAGTCGCGGGGATGCTCATTGCGATGTCTCCTCGATGCATGACTGTGAAGGGGTGGCGGCGCCGTCTTCGATCTGCAGAATTGCGGAAAGCTGTTGTAGGGCAGCTGGAATGACTCGGTAGTACACCCAAGAGCCACGTCGTTCGTTATCGAGCAGCCCCGCTGACCGCAGCGTCTTGAGGTGATGGGAGATGGTGGGCTGGGACAGGTCGAACGTCCCGGAGATATCGCACACACACGCTTCCCCGCCGGAGTGGCTGGCGATCAAGCTCAACAGTCGTAGCCGGACCGGGTCTCCCAACGCCTTGAACATCTGAGCGAGCGGAACGCACTCGGTCTCGTCGAGGGCCGCGCGACTCATCGGCAACACCTCTAATTGATTCGACATTCTTCTATATTGACACACATCGAATCGGCGGTCGAGTCGTCGACGGGCACATCACACCGTCGCGCGCTGCCGGGCGGCCCGGTGTTCGTGTACCCAGGCCTGGGTGGCGACTTGGACTGCGTCCCACGGTGATCCCAGGGGCGGGGTGTAGGACAGGTCCAGTTCGCTGACGGCCTCGACCGACATGGCATGGAACAGGGCTGCGGCGTAGGTGTCGACCCGCTTGGCCACCTCGGCGGTGCGGCGTCCGACGAGCTGGGCCCCCAGGAGCCGGCCGGTGCCCGTGTCTCCGGTGATGCGGATGGCGATGGGCGTGGCACCGGGGTAGTAGGCCTTGTGGTCATCGGGACTGGAAGCGGTGGTGACCGGAGACCAGCCGCGGTCGGCGCCCAGTGCTTCGTGCTCACGGAGCCCGGTGCGGGCGGCGACGAGGTCGAATACCTTGACGACCTGGGTGCCCAGGCTGCCGGCGAAGCGGGCGTTCCCGCCGAGTGCGTTCTCACCGGCCACCCGTCCTTGTTTGTGGGCGGTGGTGCCCAGCGGCAGCCAGGTGGTGCCGAGCAGCCGGTGGTGGGTGTGCACGCAGTCCCCGGCGGCGAACACGTCGGGCACAGTGGTGCGCATGCCCTCGTCGACGACGAGGGCGCCCTTGATGCCGAGTTCGGCGCCCGCGGTGGCGGCGAGGTCGGTGTCGGGGCGCACGCCGACGACGACGAGGACGAGATCGACCGTGCGGCTGACTGATTCACCCCCATGGGTGGCAGAGACCGTCAGGGCGCCGTCGGTGGTGCGGGTGATGGCGGTGACGGCGGTATTGGTCAGGACGTCGACGCCGTGACGTTGCAGCTCATCGTGGACGAGTGCCCCGAGTTCGGGGTCGACGGTGGGCAGGACTTCGGGTAGCGCTTCGATCTGGGTCACCGTGATGCCGCGGGTAGTGAGGCCTTCGGCCATCTCCAACCCAATGTAGCCGGCCCCGATGATCACCGCGGTCTTCGGGTCCCGCTTGGTCAGGGATTCCATGACCTCGAAGGTGTCGCCCATCGAGTGCAGCAGGTGCACGCCGTCAGCTGGCCTCAAGGCGTCCGGACCGATCAGCCCGGTGAGCGGGGGGCGGGCGCTGACTGCACCGGTGCCGACGATCAGCGCGTCGTAGTCGAGCAGACGTGAATGTCGGTTGCCGTCAATGACTTCCAGGGTGTGGGCGGCGCTGTCGATCTTGGTGGCCTTGGTGTCGGTGAGTACATTCATCCCGGTGGCGGCTAGGTCGGCGGCGGTGCGGTGCGCGAGGTTGGTCCAGTGCGGGACCTCCCCGGAGACGTAGTAGGGGATGCCGCAGATGGAGAAGTTGGGATAGGAGTCGGCGACGACGACGGTGACGTCGGTGCCGGGGTCGAGTTCGCGGGCACGTAGCGCGGCACTGATGCCGGCATCGCTTCCGCCGATCGCGACGATGTGGCGGGGGGTCATGCAGGGCTCCTGAGATGACGTGGTGGGGCAGGGGCGGTCGGTGCTACGCATGTCGATGTCTGAGCGCCCGATTCGGTCACCTTGGGCAGGATTGAGTCATGCCCCGCTGGGCTTGCCGTCTTGCCAGCGGAGTCAGTGGAACTGGGGGATCAGCAGGTACAGGCCGTAGAGGACGGCGGCGATGCACAGGCCGTGCATCGCGGTGACGAGTAGGTAGCCGGTGGTGCGCTGGGACTGTGTGCCGGTGTTGTCGGAGGCGTTGTCGACACGGGACAGGCCCAGGATGCCGATGGAGAAGGCCGACACGATGGCGACGCCGACGACGGCACTGATGAGCACAACTCGGCCCAACGCGAGCCAGTCGATGTGAAGTCCGTTCATACCTTTGCTTCCTCTTCAGTCTGCGGTGACGGCGGCTTGACGTCTTCGACGTCGTTGACGGTGGCGGCGGTGACCGCGTTGCGGCGGTTGACGATGTACATGGTGGCCGAGGCGGCGATCAGTACGACCCCGACCGCGACGACCCCGGGGGTGCCGGTGTTGGCGAGCAGTGCGGCCCCGCCACCGACGAGTCCGGCCATGGGCAGGGTGAACAGCCAGGCCACGACCATCCGGCTGGCCACCGTCCAGTTCACCTTGCTGCCACTTCTACCCATGCCGGCGCCGACGATGCTGCCGGCGCAGACCTGGGTGGTGGACAGCGGGAACCCGGCGTGCGAGGACACCAGCAGCACCACGGTCGAGGTGGTTTCGGCGGCGAATCCCTGCGCAGGCTCGATGACGGTGAGCTTGTGGCCCATCGTCTGGATGATCTTCCAGCCGCCGAGGTAGGTGCCGAGCGCGATGGCGATGCCGCAGGTCGCGATCACCCACAGCGGGGGCCCGGATCCGTGGGGCAGGCTGCCCGAGGCGATCAGAGTGAGCGTGATGACGCCCATCGTCTTCTGCCCGTCGCTGGTGCCGTGGGCCAGCGACACCATAGAGGCGGAAATGGTCTGGCCGGTCTTGAACCCGCGGTCCACCGACTCCCCGCGCGCCCGGCGCACGATCCGATACGCCAGGTAGACGCCGGCGGCGGCGACGAGCGCGGCGACCACCGGTGAGGCGAAGGCCGGGATGAGGACCTTGGAGATCACCGCCCCGAAGTGCACGGCGCCGGCGCCCGATCCGATCCAGACCCCGCCGATCAGGCCGCCGAACAGTGCCATCGACGACGACGAGGGAATCCCGATCAGCCAGGTGAACAGGTTCCAGACGATGGCGCCGACCAGGCCGCCGAAGATGACGGCAGTGGTGATCTTGGCGTCGTCGACCAGGCCGCCGGAGATCGTCTTGGCGACCTCGGTGGACAGGAATGCGCCGATCAGGTTGAGGATCGCCGCAATCGTCACGGCGACCTTGGGTTTCAGTGCGCCGGTGGCGATGGAGGTGGCCATGGCGTTGGCGGTGTCGTGGAAGCCGTTGGTGAAGTCGAAGGCTAGCGCGGTGATGATCACGACGATCACCAACAGGGAAACAGTGGTCACGGGTCGTGTCCTCCGGGCGGGGAATGTGTGGGCGCTACGGGCGGAGCGGTCGTTGCTCGGAAGACGCTAAGCCGCGGCGATGAACGCTGATCACGCGATTGATGAACGTCGACACCATGATTCATGAACGCAAGGAGAACGGTCGACGTGGTTAGCGATCGTGCTTCTTCTGGTCGAGCGCGCGGGAGATCTTGCGTGTCTGCGTGTCGGTGGGGAGGCGATCGGTCGCTTTGGTGATGGCGACCTTGATCTCCACGGGGTCGGCCGGCTGGGTGCCGAGCTCGTCGATGATCTGGTCGGTTTGCTTCTGGGACAGGCCGATTGGCCCGTTGAGCGCCATCAGCGGTGAGTAGCCCTGGGCGGGCGCGTCGTCGGGGTAGCCGGCGCGCAGCCAGTCGACGACCGCTCGGAACCGGCCGCCGGTCCGTGAGAGCACGGTGCGTCGGGGTTGGTCCGGTGGTGTGTCGGCGGGCGGGGCGGCGGGGTGCGATCGCCGGGTGCGGCTACGCATGGATCGTCACCTCGAGTTCGGTGAGGAGTTGGCGGACGCGGCGTTCGATCTCGTCGCGGATGGGGCGGACCGCGTCGAGGTCCTGGCCGGCGGGATCGTCGAGGACCCATTCTTCGTAGCGGCGGCCGGGGAAAACCGGGCAGGCATCACCGCAGCCCATGGTGATGACGACGTCGGCGGCTTGGACGATCTCATCGGTCCAGGGTTTGGGGTATTCGTGGGATATGTCGATGTCGCGTTCGGCCATGGCCGCCACCGCCGCGGCGTTGACTTCGTTGCCGGGCTCGGATCCACCGGACCAGGCGACGGCGTTCTCCCCGGCGATCTGGGTGAAGAACCCCATGGCCATCTGGGAGCGGCCCGCATTGTGGGTGCACAAGAACAGCACCGTTGGTTTGCCGTCGAGCGCCTTGCCCTCGACCTTGGCGAGCGCCCGAAGGCGTTGGCGGGCAAAGCGTTCGGCGAGCAGCGGCAGGAAGTTGGCGATGGAGGCCCGGGTGGCGAACTGTTCATAGGAGGAGTGCAGGAACCGCTCGATGGTCTCCACACCGAACATGTCGGCGAACTCGCCCTGCAAGTGGACGGCGGCCCGTTTGAGTGCCAGGCGTTGGTCCAGGGCGAGGTAATCGGTCACGTGGGTGGGGGCGTCGGCGGCGAGGTGATCGGTCACGTGGGTAGCTCCGTTGCTAGAGGGGTGCCAGGGCGGGGGCAAGCTGGTCGATGCGGGTGGACAGGTCGTGCAGTGCCTGGTCGAACGCCGCGTCGGTGCCGGTGCGGGCCGGGTCGGGGATCGACCAGTGGATGCGCTCGGCGTCGGCCGGTAGTTCTTCGTGGGCGTTGTCGCACACCGCGATCACCAGATCGGTCGGCGAGGCGACATCAGCGAGGCGTTGCGGCGGTTGGGGGCGCATCGGCAGGTCGTGGCGCCGGGCCGCGGCCAGTGCCCGCGGATGCACCTCGGCGGCGGGATGGGTACCGGCCGAGGTCGCGGGCAAAGCGCTGCGCCGATTCCAGATCGCGACTGCCAGTTGGCTGCGGGCCGAGTTCTGGGTGCACACGAACACCACCCGCTCGGCTTGGCGTGCGGCGGTAGGCACCAGGGCCTCCAAGGTCCCGGGGACCAGCTGCAGATAGGTGCGCCGGCGGTCGGCCTCCGAGCGGGTGCGCCGCACGATCCCGGCCTGCTCCAGCACCTTCAGATGGTGGGCGAGCAGGTTCGACGGCATCGCCACACTGGTCTGCAGCTCCGAGGGCGAGGCGTCGGCCAGCAGCAGCCGGTCGACGATCGCCAACCGTCCAGGATCGGCCAGGGCGGCGTAGATCGCTGCCCGCTCGACCCGCCGCTCATTTCGCTCGATGTCCATTGACTCAATTATCGTTGAGACGTCTATGAAGCGCAAGGGGTGATCGGCGACGAGTCCGCAGGGTTGCCGGATGACTCGTTCACCTCTCGTTCATTGCTGTGAGGGTGCGAATTCACGAGGTGCCCCTAGGTTCTGACTCCGAGCAGCAGTGGGTCTGCTTGACGGAACAAAATGGTTCCGTGGTTGGCCTGACTTGGTGGCGGGATGTCCGTTCACCCCGAGTACTTGAAGGAGTTACGTGACGCTCAACCGATCTGGTGCTGCGCTGAGCTTGTTCGCCGCCAGTGCCTTGCTGCTGTCGGCCTGTGGCAGCGACAACAACACCACCTCGTCCGGGTCCAGCGGATCCAGCGGATCGAGTTCCGCCTCGGCGGTGAGCTGTGGCGGCAAGCAGTCGCTGAAGGCCAGCGGGTCCACCGCGCAGGCCAACGCGATGACGCGATTCATCAACGCCTACGAGAAGGCCTGTTCCGGGCAGACCCTGAACTACACCTCCAACGGTTCCGGCGCCGGGGTCAGCGAATTCCTCGGCAACCAAACCGATTTCGGCGGCTCGGACTCCCCCCTCAACGCATCGAAGGGCGAGCCCGACAAGGCCAAGGCCCGTTGCGGCTCGGACGCCTGGAACCTGCCGGTCGTATTCGGCCCACTGGCCGTCACCTACAACCTCGCCGGTGTCACCGGGCTCGTCCTGGACGGACCGACGACGGCGAAGATCTTCAACGGTGCCATCACCAAGTGGGACGACCCGGCGATCAAGGCGCTCAACGACAGCGCAACGCTGCCGTCTGAGGACATTCACGTGGTGTTCCGCAGCGACGAGTCCGGAACCACCGACAACTTCCAGAAGTACCTCGACTCCGCCTCCGACGGCGCCTGGGGCAAGGGTGCTGGCAAGGCGTTCGTCGGCGGGGTCGGCGAGGGCGCCAAGGGCAACGAAGGCACCTCGGCGGCGATCAAGACGACCGACGGCTCGATCACCTACAACGAATGGTCCTTCGCCAAGGCGCAGAACCTCACCTGGGCCAAGATCGTGACCTCGGCCGGACCGGATCCGGTGGACATCACCACCGACACGGTCGGCAAGACCATCTCCGGTGCCAAGGTCAAGGGAGCGGGCAACGACCTCGTGCTCGACACCTCGACGTTCTACAAGCCGACCGCGACCGGCGCCTACCCGATCGTGCTGGCCACCTATGAGATCGTGTGCTCCAAATACGCCGACGCGCCCACCGGGCAAGCGGTGAAGGCGTTCCTGCAGTCCACCATCGGCCCGGGCCAGAACGGTCTGGCCGACAACGGGTACATCCCGGTGCCGGCGGAGTTCCTGTCTAAGCTGACGACCGCCGTCAACGCCATCGCGTGATCTGAGTTCATCAATGTCGGTGGAAGACGAACTAACGCGGGCCGCGGGGGTGTCGCCCAGTGCGGCACCCCCGGGCGGGAAGTTGCCTGGCATGCCTGACCAGATGAGCGTCACCAAGTCACCCCGGGCGATCGCCGGCGGCAGCAGCCGCCTCGGGGATCGGCTGTTCAAGGCCGTCGCGACCGCCGCCGGGTCGACGATCGTCATCGCGATCGTGCTGATCGCGGTCTTCCTATTGATTCAGGCCGTGCCGTCGCTGCTGGCCAATCACGCCAACTTCTTCACCAGCTCACAATTCAACACCGGCGACGCCGAGAACCTGATGTTCGGCATCGCCGACCTGTTCATGGTCACGGTGCTCAGCGCCATCTTCGCGCTCGCCCTAGCGGTCCCGGTCGCGATCGGCATCGCGGTCTTCCTCACCCACTACGCCCCCAAACGGCTGTCGCGGCCGTTCAGCGCGGTGGTCGATCTGCTCGCCGCAGTGCCCTCCATCGTCTTCGGGTTGTGGGGCATCTTCGTACTCGCGCCCAAACTCAAACCGGTCGCCACCTTCCTCAACGACAATCTGGGCTGGCTGTTCCTGTTCAGCAAGGGCAACGTGTCCCTGACCGGTGGCGGCACCATCTTCACCGCCGGGATCGTGCTCGCGGTGATGATCCTGCCGATCATCACCTCGGTCACCCGCGAAGTGTTGCGCCAAGCCCCGATATCGCAGATCGAGGCCGCCCAGGCGCTCGGCGCCACCAAGTGGGAGGTCATCCGGATGACGGTGCTGCCGTTCGGGCGCAGCGGCATCATCGCCGCCTCCATGCTCGGGCTGGGCCGAGCCCTCGGTGAGACGGTGGCGGTGCTGATCATTCTGCGCTCCGCCGCCCAAGCCGGGCATTGGTCGCTGTTCGACGGCGGCTACACCTTCGCCTCCAAGATCGCCTCGGCCGCCGCGGAATTCAGCGCTCCGCTGCCGACAGGGGCCTACATCGCGGCGGGCTTCGTGCTGTTCGCGTTGACCTTCGCCGTCAACGCGGCCGCCCGCGCGGTGGCCGGCGGAAAGGTCAACGGATGAGCACCACACTCGATCAACCCATCAAGGGGCCCACGTTTCATCCCGTCAGCGGCGGGCGGCGCATCAAGAACTCGATCGCCACCACGTTGTTCGTCACCGCGTTCGGGATCGCCTTGGTCCCGCTGGTGTGGGTGCTCTCCGTCGTCATCGAGCGGGGCTGGCGGGCCGTCACCTCCTCGGGCTGGTGGGTCAAGTCGCTGCAAGGCGTGCTGCCCGAGGAATTCGCCGGCGGCGTCTACCACGCCCTCTATGGCACCCTGGTCCAGGCCGGCATCGCCGCGATCCTGGCGGTCCCACTGGGCTTGATGGCCGCGGTGTACCTCGTTGAGTACGGCCGCGGACGGTTGGCGAGGCTGACCACCTTCATGGTCGACGTGCTCGCCGGAGTGCCCTCCATCGTGGCGGCGCTGTTCATCTTCAGCCTCTGGATCACCACGTTCGGGTTCCCGCAGAGCGCGTTCGCCGTGGCGCTGGCGTTGGTGCTGCTGATGTTGCCGGTGGTGGTCCGCTCCACCGAGGAGATGCTCAAACTGGTCCCCGACGAGCTGCGGGAAGCCAGCTACGCGTTGGGCATCCCGAAGTGGAAGACCATCGTCCGCATCGTCGTCCCCACGGCGCTGCCCGGCATCATCAGCGGAGTCCTGCTCTCCATCGCCCGCATCATCGGCGAGACCGCGCCGGTACTGGTCCTCGTCGGGTACAGCCGCTCGATCAACTTCGACGTGTTCAACGGCAACATGGCCTCCCTGCCGCTGCTGATCTACACCGAACTCACCAACCCCCAACCCGCCGGCCAAATGCGGATCTGGGGGGCCGCACTGACCCTGATCATCGTCGTGGCCATCCTCAACGTCCTGGCCGCCGTGGCCACCCGGCTGCTGACCCGCAAACGCTAACCCTCCGACAGGAACCCTGACATGGCCAAACGGATCGACCTCAAAGACGTCAACATCTTCTACGGCGCCTTCCACGCGGTCGCCGACGTGGCACTGGCGGTACCCCCGCGCAGCGTGACCGCGTTCATCGGCCCGTCGGGCTGCGGCAAGTCCACCGTGCTGCGCTCACTCAACCGGATGCACGAGGTCACTCCCGGTGCCCGCGTCGAGGGATCGATCATGCTCGACGGGGAGAACATCTACGGCTCCGGGGTGGATCCGGTCGGCGTCCGCAAGACCATCGGCATGGTCTTCCAGCGACCCAACCCGTTTCCCACCATGTCCATCCGCGACAACGTCGTCGCCGGCCTGAAACTGCAAGGGGTGCGCAGCGGCAAGACCCTCGACGACGTCGCCGAACGATCCCTGCGCGGGGCGAACCTGTGGAACGAGGTCAAGGACCGCCTCGACAAGCCCGGCGGAGGACTCTCGGGCGGGCAGCAGCAGCGCCTCTGCATCGCCCGTGCGATCGCGGTGCAGCCCGACGTGCTGCTGATGGACGAGCCCTGCTCGGCGCTGGACCCCATCTCGACGCTGGCGATCGAAGACCTGATCAGCGAACTCAAGCAGGACTTCACCATCGTCATCGTCACCCACAACATGCAGCAAGCCGCCCGGGTCAGCGACCAGACGGCGTTCTTCAATCTGGAGGCCACCGGCAAGCCCGGTCGCCTCGTCGAGATCGACGACACCCAAACCATGTTCTCCAACCCCCACCAAAAGGCCACCGAGGACTACATTTCCGGCCGCTTCGGCTGATCGTGTCCGGTCGCGGGAACCGTGCCGAAAGTGGGTACCGTGAGTCAAGGAAGGCGGCCAGCGAGTCTTGACCATCGAGTTGCGGCGGGTGGATGCGGTGAATGCTGCCGGTGAACACCGCGCGGCGGTACCGCCGACGCGTGGCAGCATGGTCGTTGCTGAGGCCGACGAAGCCATCGCCACCGATCTGATCGAGGCCGCCGCCCACGTCGGGATCGACACCACGTGGTGCCGCGACGGCGCTGAAGTCCTCCTCGCCGTCGGAGCCGAACCGCCCCGCGTCCTGGTGATCGCCGCTCACATCGACACCGTCGACGCCCCGAGCATCTCCGCCGCCGTGCGCAGCCACTTCGACCTACCAATCCTGGTCGGCGCCGTACCCGGTCAAGAAGACCTTGCCCGGGCGGCCTTGGCCGCCGGGGCCTCTGCCGTCATCGCCCGGCCCTACGACATCGCCGCCATCGCCCTGTTCGCTGTGAACGCCAACCACCTCTCGACCGACGAACCCAGTGTCTTCGTCGCCGGCCCCATCCACGTCGACCGCCGCGGCTACGAGACCCGGGTCCGCGACCGCCACGTCGAGCTGACCCAACGGGAACTCGACCTGCTCGTCTTCTTCATCCAACAACGCGGCACCGTGGTCAGCAGCGAAGAGATCAGCCGCGCCGTCTGGGGACGCACCTCAGACACCAATACCGTTGCCGTGCACATCAAACGGCTACGCGAGAAACTCGGCGAAGACCCCGAACACGGCGAATTCATTCGCACCATCCGCGGGGCGGGATACCGCCTCGCCCCCTCCATCTGCGCGTGACCTCACCAAGCACCCCACCCGAACTCCTCGCCGAGGGACCTGCATCGGTTTCGTGGACCAGCGCCATCGCCGCGCTGCGCATCTACCGCGAGACCCGCGGCACCGCAGACATCGCGCCGCGTGTGCGCGCAGTCGGCATCAACCTCAGCACGTGGGTCACCCGCTGCCGCGACGACTACTGGCACGGCGTGCTCAACGCCCACCACGTCGGCGACCTCGAATCCATCGAGGGATGGACCTGGGGGCCCGACCGGCCCAGCAGCTGGCGCCACGCCTTCGACGTCCTCGCCCGCCACGCCGCCGAGCACGGCACCATCGTGCTCACCGAATACACCACCCTCAGCGGTATCGACCTGCACGCCTGGAGCACCACACAGCGCCACCGTTACACCCGGGGTGCATTGGCGCCCGCCAGTGTCGAATTACTCGAAGGACTGCCCGAGTGGCAATGGGATGCCGGTATCGCCCGGTGGACCCAGGGGCTGGCGGCGGCCCGCCTCTACGTGCAACGCAACGGCAGCCTCGCCCACGTCGACCGCGACACCCGCCTAGGCGACTTCTCCCTCGGACACTGGGTGCAACGGTGCCGCGAAGACCGCCGGGCCGACACCATGCCAATGCAACGTGCCACGGAGTTGGAAGCCCTGCCGGGATGGTCATGGAGACAGCCGAGCCGGGAGAACTGGTCCGATGGGTGGGAAGCGTTGCAGCGCTTCATCACTCAGACCGGGCACGCCGCACCGACGCAGCACGAAGTGAGTGACGGCTTCCCACTGGGCTGGTGGGTCACCCGCCGGCGCCGCGACTACCGTGCCAGCACGCTCAGTCCCGAGCGTACGGCCGAGTTGGAAGCCCTGCCCGGTTGGCAATGGGATCCCAACGACGTTCGTTGGCAACGAGGCCTGGCCGCGCTATCCGGATATGCAGATCTCACCGGTCACGCCAATCCCGCTCGCGGAGAACGATTCAAGGGATATCCCGTGGGCGACTGGGTGCGCGCTCAACGCATCGCTCACCGCAACGATCGTCTCTCGCCGATTCGCGCAGCACACCTCGAATCACTACCCGGATGGCAGTACCGCACTTGACTGCAATCCACGCCGACGGCACCCGAATCGGGTGAACATGACGACGCCCACGCGCGGTGTGCGTCACACCGAGGTCGAGGTGGCCAACCCCTCGAGACTCCAGCAGCGGCTCGACGCCGCCCAACGCCAGGCCGACGCCGAGGTCGACGTCGACGAAATCGCCGTCAACGTCCGCATCACGGGAAATGCAACACGCATGGGCGAGGACCACACCTTGTGGTGGCCGGTCACCTACGAGGTCGAACCCAAAGACCGCCCTCAAGACCAATGACCCCTGTGACCCGCCCACCGCAGCGGCCAACCACGTCTCCGTCGCCGGATAGGGTTCGTCATGCCCAAGTCGTTGCCGCTAGTCGATATGTCCTCCCCCGTGCGCTGCGCGCCCGTGGCCGCCGGACCCATTGGCGACGACGCGGCACTCGAAGTCGCGCTTCGCCTCAAAGCCCTTGCCGATCCCGTGCGAATCAGGCTCATGTCGTTGCTGTTCAGTAGTGCCGCCGGTGAGGAAAATGGTGGCACTCTCGCCGCCACCGTGGGCCTCACCGAATCGACGGTCAGCCACCATCTGAGCCAGCTCCGCCGGGCCGGATTCATCGAATCGGAGCGCCGCGGCATGAACGTCTACCACCGGGTGCGACGCGACGCCCTGGCCGCCCTGTGCCTCGTGCTGGACCCGCCTGCTGCTGCTGCCGCCCGTGATCGACCCCGGTTGGCGCTGCGCGTTCTACCGGTCGGCCCCCTGAGAGAACCGTGAGCCATCCGGATCGTCGGGTAGGTGCCGTGGCACCGACAGAGCTCCCATCACGGCGGCGACGCCGACACCGCCGAGGACCAGGAACATCGGCGCGTAGCCGTGCAGCAGGCTGGCCAGGGCGGCGCCGATCCACGGGCCCAAAGCGGTCGTCAGCGAGATCGGCGCGGACAAGATGCCGCTGAGATGACCGTAATGCGTTGCGCCCCAACGTTCGGTGACCGCGGTGGCCTGCAGCAACGTCATGATGCCGCGGCCGAAGCCGGCCAGGATCGCCACCGCGATCAACCCCGACATCGACGTCACGACCCCGAGAAGCGTGGTGGTGATGGCGATGGCGGTGAAGATGACGACGGTGCGGGCTCGCACCCCGAGGTGGCGGACCAGGGCGCGGTAGCCGAGCCGGCCGAGCACCTGACCGACGCCTCCCAGACCCAGTGCCACCGCGGCGATCTGCGGGCCGATGCCGCGTTCGGCCATCAGCGGAATCAGGTTGACGATGATCGCGTAGGAGGCGCACGTGGCCAAGGCGAACGCGATCGTCAGTGCGATGAAGGGGCGGCTGCGGGCGATGCGGTTCGGTGATCCGGCGGTATGGCGATGCGGTGCCGGTGGCCAGGGCTGGCGCAGGCCGATCAGGTGAGTCGGAATGGTGACTACCGCCAGAATCCCGGCGAGGACGATGTAGGTTTCGCGCCAATCCATGTGGCGCCCTAAGGCTGCGGTCAGGGGTGCGAATACGGTGCTGGCCAGCCCGGCGACGAGGGTCAAGATGGTCAGGGCGCCGACGCTGCGGGAGCCGTACCAACGGGTCAGCGCGGCGAACGCAGGCGGATAGAGGACCGCGCCCATGGCAACCCCGGCCACGATCCAGGCACCGATGAAGCAGACGAGGTTCGGCGACCGCGCCACCGCCACCAGCGCCACCGGTCCCAGGACCGAACCCGCAGTCATGATGGCGTGCGGCCCACGGCGGTCGAGGTGGCGTCCCACCCAGATGCCGACGATCGCCGAGGTGACCAACGCCGCGGAGAACGCCGCGGTCACCGACGGGGGTGACCAGCCGGTGCGGGCGGTGATCTGCACCGCCAGCACCGGAAAGGCGTAGTAGAGCACACCCCAGCTGGTGATCTGCGTGAGGCACAACGTGATCAGGACACGGCGCAGCCCCACGTCCGTCGGAGAGGTGGACTGGGCCGTGTCCGCGTCGGTCATGTCCTGATCGGGTTACCTAGCAGCGACAGGGACAGCGTCTGGGGTGCCGCCGGTGCTCCGCAGCACCCGCCGCCGTTGTCTGCGGCGGGGTCGTCGAACAGTCCCGCGCCGCCGCACACCCCGGTGTCGGGCAGGACCAGTTCGACGCGTCGCGCGGCGTCGTGGTCACCGGCGAGTTCGGCGGCCACGCTGCGGACCTGCTCATACCCGGTCATCGCCAAGAACGTGGGCGCACGGCCGTAGGACTTCATGCCGACCACGAACAGGCCCATCTCGGGGTGAGCCAACTCCGCTGCACCGTGCGGCATTACGCTGCCGCAGGAGTGCATGTTCGGATCGATCTCAGGTGCAAGCTTGGCCGGTGCCTGCAGGATGGTGTCCAGTTCCAGCCGCATCTCCGACAGGAACGACAGGTCGGGCCGGAACCCGGTCAGCGCGACGACGTGCTCGGCGGCAGGCAGCTGGCGGCCATCCTCGGACACCAGGACGATCGTGCCGTTCGTGGTCTCGGTCCGCTCGACGCGGAAACCCGTCACCAACGTCACGAGGCCAGCCTGTACCGCCTCCCGCGACCTCAACCCCAACGCGCCGCGCTGCGGCAATGCATCGGCGGCCCCACCCCCGAAGGTGTTGTCGTCGACCACTCCTCGACGCAGCACCCACGTCACCACGGTGCCGGGGTTCGCCTTCACCACGGCGGCGATCTCGATGACCGCCGTCATCGCCGAGTGCCCGCTGCCGACCACCACGACGTGCCGGCCGGCGAACGCGGCACTCTGCTCGGGGGTCGGTGGCACGTAGGACAAGAGACCGGCAGCGGCGGCGTGGCGTTCACCGATCGCCGGGAGCCCGTCGGCGCCCACCGGATTGGGCTGGTTCCACGTCCCGGAGGCGTCCATCACGGCGCGCGCGTCGAACCGCGACTCCGTACCGTCGCCGTCGATGACGTGGACGACGAACGGCTGACCGTCCCGACCGGCGCTCACCAGTCGGTCACGACCGCGGCGGGACACCCCGACGACCCGCATGCCGTACCGGATGTGGCCCGCGAGTTGCGTGGCCAGCGGCGCCAGGTAGTCGTCGATCCACTCCCGCCCGGTCGGGTAACCCGTCTGCGGCGGTGTGATGCCGACCGGCTCCAGCAACCGCGCGGCGGCCGGGTCGACCAGCTCACCCCACGGGGAGAACGTCCGCACGTGTGCCCAACCGCTCACCCCGGTCGCCGGGCCGTCACCGGCCTCCAGCACCAGGGGTTCGATCCCCCGTTCCACCAAATGCGCTGCGGCAGCCAGACCCTGAGGTCCGGCGCCGATGACTGCGACGGGAAGTTCTGACATGCCATTCTCCTTGCATCGACGATTCTCGATACATTGACAATCGTCGATACATCGACACTTGTCAATACGTGTGGGATGCTAGATGCATGGCCAGCATCCCCGCCCTCCTGCTCGCCGACGACGTCACAGCGTGCTGTTCACCGCTGACCGGGGGTGACCTCGATCTGGCCGCGGCTGAACGACTCGCCCACGTCTTTAGGGCCCTTGCCGACCCCGCGCGGGTGCGTCTGGTGTCCTTGATGGCCGCGGCCGAAGGAGCCGAAGCCTGCATCTGCGATCTGACCGAGCCACTTGGCTTGTCTCAGCCCACGGTGTCCCACCATATGAAGCAACTCGTCGATGCCGGTCTGGTCAGTCGCGAGCAACGCGGAAAGTGGGCCTACTTCCGCGTCGCGGACGGCGCACTGGAACGGGTTGCTTCGATGCTTGCACCAATCCGGCGTTAGCTGCACGCACTGCGGGGATCGGCCATCCGCTCGAAGCGTACTCGAACACGTGTTCGATGCAATGGCGGGATGCGTCGCGTCACCGGGTGCAGGCCCGGCCGGGTCCGCCGCTGCACAACGGGGAGTTGTGCGTATGCACAAGCATCGCTTGTGAGTGTCATCTCGGCTCGATAGCATCCCGATGTGCCTGCGACCCTGCCTGCGACGGTGACCGCGTGACCAACGGAGATCCCACCGTCGCGCTGATTCAAGCTGCAGCACAACGTGATGCCGACACCTTCGCCGCCAAGATGGCGGACTCGTCCCTGGAGGCGGCCGTGGACATCTGGCTGCGGCGCATCGCACGACGCAAGGTGACTACCGCCGGGCGCGCACGGCTCGTCCGCGCCATCGAACGTGGCCAAGCCGCCGAGACGAAGACCGTACAGCTCACCCGCGCTGCCCTGCTGCGCCGGGCGGGTCTGGACGAACGGCCGGCGGCGGCCGCGGCGGTCGCCGCCGGAGCCACCTACACCGAGGTCGGTGCAGTGCTCGGGATGACACAGCAAGGCGCCAGCGCGCGGATTCGCCCCTACCTCGCGGCGCTCAGCGCCGGTGGAGCGTCGTGAACCCCGCCACCGACGTCGACCGGCACGTCATCATCGTGACGGCCGAAGGATCCTTCACGACCGCCGGCGATCAGCTCACCGGCCCCGTGGATACCGCCGCCAAGCTGGAGAAGCTGATCGACTGGGCGGTTCGTCGCGGCGGCTTGCAGCCGATACCCGACGATAGCGACGGGTCGGCGGAGCCCGCGCGGATCTGGCTGATCGGAGCGGGCTGCGACGAGCTCGCCGGGGGCGCCGCCGACGGGCGCGGCGACGGCCCCGCCGAACAGCTCGGCCAGGCACTCGCGCCGCTGCTCACTGGGGGGTGGGAGTTCAGCGCCCGGCCCACCTCGGCGCTGCTGCTCACTCGAAAGCAAGGCGCACAACGCTTTTCGGTGGAGATCCTCGCCGAGCGGCGGCCGTGGCTGGCCGCGGCCGATCACGGCGTCGCCGAGGATCCCGTCGAACTCGGCCGCAGGCTGCGGCTCTGGTATGACGCCCTTGGCGCACTGCCCGCGGCGAGCGGTCCGGCCACCGCTGCGGTCCTCGCCGACCGCATCATGCGGGCCCGCACCGGTCGGCGCGGCGCCGTCGTCACGACCGCCGGAGCGCTGCCCGCATGGGCGCACCCCGAGGCGCGGATCCAACCGAGCTGGTGCGCATCGGCGGCCGAAGTGGAACAAGAGTTCGAACGGTCCGACGACTTGGTGTGCCTGACCCAGCTGTGCCCCCACCTCGCGTCGGCCGGCATGCTGACCCTCGGCTACGGCCAACCCCAAGTGCTCAACGGTGCAGCCGCGGCGTCGGCGGCCGCCCACCCCAAGCGTGGCTTCGGGCTGTGGCGGGTCACCTTGCCGGCCGCCGAGGACCTGACGCTGCCGGCGATGCTCCCGGCCCCGCACCCCCAGATGCGCACCGACGAGCCGGTGCAAACCTGGGTGACCTCCGAGGATCTCAATGGCTTGGCCAAGGACGTCCGTGACGGGGGAGCAGCCCTGACCGTCGCCCAGCTTGGCGTCGACGAGGCGATCGTGTGGCCGCAGCAGAGCCGGGTCCTGGAGGCGTGGGCGACACGGCTTCGGGAGGCTCGAGAAACGTTCCGTGACGAAACGGCACTCTTGTGGCTCCTTGAGTCCGCCGCGACCGACTACCTCACCTCGCTGGCCGATCCCGACGCGTGGACCGAGGCGGCCTGGGCGCATCACTATCAACCGGTGTGGGCGGCGGCGATCGCGACCCACGTCCGGTTCCGCGGCCGTCGTGCCGCCATGCGGCTCTCGCGCGAATTCCGGGAATGGCCGGTCTACGTCCACGACACCGTCATGATCTACACGCCCACCCGCGATGAGGCGACCGGAGCGCCGGTTGATCTGTCCGACAGTCACACTCGACTCGGCCGCCTCGTCACCACCCAACGCGCCACGTTGACCGACGAGATCGTGTTGGCCATCTTGCTCGCCGAATCCAGTGTCGACCTCGCTGCCGCACTCACCGGTGCGCTCGCCATGAGCGACACCGACCTCCGCGAAGCGGCCAGACCGACGGCGGACACCGAGCGAGCCCTCGTCGATCCCCCGAGAACGCGCGCCGCGGAGGCCGAGCAGCGCCCCACCGGCGGGAGTACACCGCCGGGGGAGCCCGAGCCCCCATCGGCCTCCAGCGAGGCGACGCCCCCGGCTGGTACCCGTCGGCGGTCGACGGCCCCCGCGGAGACCGCCGTCGGTGGGGCGCCCGCCGCGGTCCTGCACACCGACGGGCTGTGGCTCACCGACGGAACGCACATCACCTTCGACGAGCCGATCGTGCACGTCGGGCAGGTCGCCGAACTCGCCTACACCCACCACATCGGGTACCAACTAACCCCCAAGTTCGCCGAGCCAGGCCAAATCTGGATCACCGAGGACGCCTGCGAATCCTTTGGCATCGACGTCGAGGCCATCAGCCGCCGCGACCGCGCCAAGTCCCTACGTCAGCTGACCGAAGGCATCGACTTCGTAACCCTGGCCGTCCAGGAAGGGTGGAGCCTCGGCGGCGGTGGCGAAGATCCCACCGCCCACCGACTCGGCACCTGGACACGGGTGTACCGCGAAGACAAGCGCGGCGTCATGATCGCCCTCATCCCCGGAATGGGCGCCAACCCCGACGAAATGCCCATCCTCACAGACGATCCCACTCCCATCCAGCTCGCACGGCGACTCCACCTGCTGGCCGACGCCCTGCACTTCCCTTGGAAGATCAACGCCGGTGTGACTGCGGTGGACCTCATGCTGCAGACCCGCACCAAGACCTGGTCGCCGCAGGAGTGGAAGACCGTGGTGTTCGCGCCTTCGACGACCAGCCCACCGTTCGGCATCGGCGACGTCGAATCCGACTTCGACTGGTCACGCCCGCCGACCGCCGTGGAAGGCCAGCGGCGCTACCTGCACGCCTACGACCGCGGCGGCTCCTACGTCGCCGGCATCGCCGGACTCGAACTGCCCATCGGCCCGCCCACACATCACCCCGAAGGCGCCGTTTTCGACGCGAAGACACCGGGCTATTGGCTCACCGAGATTCCCGAGTCCAGTGATTGGCGCATGCCATATGTCCTCAACCCCAGAGGGATTCAATTCAACGAACCCAAGTGGGTGACCACCCCGACGCTGGAACGTGCGATGGCACTGGGCTACCAACCCGAGATCATGGAAGCCTGGACGTGGCCACAGCACGGCCGGGTGCTGCTCGGCTGGTATGAGCGGTTCCGCGACGCGAGCAGCGCCCTGGACATCGAGGACCCCGACGCCCAAGCCGCCCGCAACCAAGCCAAGGTGATCCGCACGCACGGCATCGGCATCATCGGCTCCGAAGAACACCTCAAGGGCAAGACCGCCTACAGCCCCGAGAGGCGCCTTCACGTGCTCGCCAAGGCCAAGGCCAACATCGTCTACCGGTTGCAGCAGATTGGGGAGAAGACGGGCCACTGGCCGCTGGCGGTCGCCACCGACACCGTCGTCTACGCCTCCGACGACCCTGATCCCGTGACCGCGTGGCCCGGTGACCCGGCGACGTTCGGACGCGGCTTCGGCCAGTACAAACCGGAAGGGTCCGCGCTGCTCTCCGACCACCTCTGCTACCTCAACGGTCGTGACTACCGCGGGAAACGCGACCTGGTACCCGCTAGTGAGTTGCCGCCGCCCAACACTGACGGGAGCCGCTGATGGCCCGCAACAACCGACGCCGCAGCAGGATCGACGCCAACGACCTCGCCGGTTACGGCTCAGTGGCCAACGGAACCGTCAACGTCGAGCGCGCAGCGCGCGGACTGGGCGTCTCCAAAACCGAGGTACGGCAGGCCATTCGGCAGGCCGAGGCCGCGCAGACGAGTACGTTCTACCGCCGGATCTCCGGCAGGTCTGAAGCAGACTCCACCGAGGGCCGCAGCGCACGGGGCATGCTGCAGGCAGTGTTCGGCAAGGGCCCACGCGGCGGGGCGGTCGACGCCCGCGCCGCCGCGCAGCTTCTCGGCGTCTCACCGGGGACCGTGCGGCGATGGGCGGCCGGCACCCAGCAACCCTCGCCGGATCGCTTAGCGGCCATTCGACGTGCGGCGCGCAAGGTCACCACCACCAAACGGGGCCGTCGGGCAGCGACCGCCGACTTCCGCGCCAGTTCGCAGGGCGGCCAGGCACTGCGCGGGGGCAGCAAGATTTGGATCAGCGGTGAGCAGGGCGTCGGGGGCTACGACCAGGGCTACGCGCGCGACCGCAGAGTCGCCACCGACATCACCCCCAGCGAGATCGAGGCCATGCTGCGCGCCTACGAGGACGGCGGCGACAGTGGACTGCGGGGCTGGCTGACGGACTTCTTCGACGACAAGTACGTCGCCGGATGGGATTTCGTGACCATTGAGGACTTCGGGATCGGCTCACCGGGATGAGTACAATCCGGCCGGTGCGTGGTCCGCAGTGGTCACGCCGCCGGCTCGCGGCGATGCTGCTGGAATGCTACGGACCGACCCCGCGCGGGTCGGTCGACGTCGCCGCGGTGGCCCACTACGCCGCAGTGTCACCCTCGACGGTGCGTCGATGGATGGCCAAACCGACAACCGGATCACGACGAGTGGCGATCCCCAAACACCGCCTGCGTCAGCTGCAGTGCGGTCCACCAGAAGTGGAGCGCCGCAACGCGCAGCAGTATCGACACGCGTTGGCGGCGTTGGCGTCGATCGACGACGAGGCCTCGATCGTGCCGGCGTGGCGGGAACAGCGCTGGCTCGACGAGCACAGCGTCGTCCTGCTGGCCATTCACCAGCGCCCGTGGCAGCAGATCGCCGTCACGAATGGAACTCGGCAAGCGTTGGGGTGGGTGCACCGTCGCGGGGCGGTCGTCGACAACCTATACGTGCCCACGCGGTTTCACGCCATAGTCCTTGCGCACGCGGTGATGGCGCGGCAGCAGGCATGGCGGGTGCACCCCGTCGCACATCTACTTGCGACGGGACGCACACAGGTCTGGATGGCCGACGCGCCAGCCGTGGACCTGGTCGCGCTCAGCGCGGCCGTCCCCGGAAGTGCCGCACGCGGTTCCGCTGCTGATTAGGCTCACGCCGTGGGGTTGATGAAGAGGAGCCGCAAGCTGAAGCTGCCTCCTGGGTACTACGACGTGCTGCGAGAGAGCGTGGCCAGATATGCCCCGCCAGGCACGTCTGATACGCAGCCACCGTCCGCTCCTGCGGCGGTGTCACCGCCGCCTGCCGCCGCGCCACAGCTGCCGGGCCCGCCGGCGCCGATGGTCGAGTCGGCAGCATCGCAGAGCGCTCCTGCTGCCGTGCCGGCGGGCAGTGCTGCGGGGCTGGCGACGACGGTCGCCAGGCCCGAACGCGGGGCCGCGTCGCTGCCGGCCGACGGAGCAAATCAGACGATTGCGGCATCGAGGCCCGAGGGTCCGAGCAGTTCCGCCGGGCCGGCCGACCCGCCGCCGAATCCGGGTCTCGAAACGTCGTGGCAGCTGCCGCAGTGGCGGTACGCCAGCAAGAAGGCCCGCATCAACCAGCGCCAATACCGTCGCAAGTAGGGGTATCTGGTGTGCAACTGGGGGCGGTTCACCAGTTGCGCGGCCTGCGGTCAGCGGGCCGGTGCGTACGCCGCAGTGCGACTCGACGGATGAAGGTAGGGCGGGCGCACTGTGGCCGAACCCGCCGCCCCCGTGGTCATCGCGCCTGCGTCGACATCCAGGCATCGCACGGGCGCCGTGCGGCCCAGCACGCCCGGTTCGTGCGCGTGTCCAGCCACCCACTCGGACACGTCAGGGGTCTCGACCACCGTCCAGCTCGTCACCAGGCCTTCGCCGACACCGCGATGCTTGCCAATGGACGGCAGATCCGTGAGCAGGTCGCGGATGAGGTCGGGGTCCCCGACCGCGCGCCAGGTCAGTGTCGTGGCCGGGTGGGCGATGACGGGTACGACGCGGCGTTGATAGCGGCCCGTGCTGTCGGATACGGCCTGGCTGCCGATGACCGGGCTGAGGTGCTGCAGACGCGTGCGGTCGGTTCGCGATGTGCGCCAACGGATGTCGGTGTCACTGGTGTCGTCGCGGTGGGGATGGAGATCGGCGAAGGTAGCCATCCAATGCCAGTCGGGACCTCTGTCGGGGTCACCGCAGCGGGCCAGCGGCAGATCGAGGACCGCGGGATTCAGATCGTGTTGGTAGGTGAAGGCTTCACCGGCAGCGCGGGCCGCCCACTTGCGCCGGTGCCACACCACAGACGCCAGTAGGCCGTCGAGGGCCACCCCCCAGGGGCGCGACAGCACGACACCGTGCGGGGTGCGGGCGGTGACCTGAAGGGCGATCATGGTGACGCTCAGCTCAATTGCGCCAACGCCGCAACCGCTTCCGCACGTTGGGCGCTCAGCTCGGCGGCCCAGTTGGTGCTGGCGGCGGGGAGTTCTCCGCGCTGCACGGTGGCGGTGATAGCGGCGGTGACCTGTCCATGGCCCGCGGCGATGCGGCCGCCCAGATGGCCGTAGGCGGCGAAGGAGTCCAAGACGTCGCGCAGGAACGCCGCCTGGGCGGGGGTGGCGTTGGCCAGCCGCACCCACGTCTGCAAGCGGGTGCCGGCAGGTAGCGTCTCGACACCGAAACGTCCCAGGGGGCTGGAGTTCTCGTCGCGGTCGTTGCTGGGCGGTTGGGTGGTGCTGGCGCGGTGATCGGACAGGTGGCTGAAAGATTCCTCGGCGACGCCGAGCACCGCCGGCAGCGTCGGCGTGCGCGGGGGGCGAGGCAGAAGGTGGGCAAGCTCGGCGATCTCGGGCAACACCTTGCCGACGGTGAGCAGACCGGACATGATGCGTCCCGAGGCGGCGCCACCGAATACCGCGATCTGGGGTAACAGGGTCTTGAGTTGGCGCTCGTCCTCATCGGTGAGGGGCTTGGCGGACTTGGCCAGCCGACCGCCGTTGGTGAGCAGGTGCGCCGCCGGGATGGGCAGCGCGGAGTCCTCGTAGTCGAGGACTCCAGCAGTCAAGGCTTCCCCGATGCGGCGCAGGATGCCGCGAAAGCTGCTGCCCGACACGATCGGAACCTGCATGACTTGTCCGGCGGGGTTGATGATCTTCTCGCGGCGAAACAGTGCGAAGTTGTCGGTGCCGACGGCCGTGTAATCCTCGCGGTGCACGATCGAGGACTGGGCCAGGACGTCGATGTCGTAGTGAACGGTCAACAAACTCATGCGCGGGCCGCCTTGCGTTGTTCGGCGACGGCCTCGGCGATGATGCGCACCCGCAGCAGCAGAGCCGGCAGGCTGTCGCGCAGGACGGCGATCACCGGCAGCGGGGGTTCGCGCAGCAGGGTGGCCAATTCGATCCGTCGATCCTTCTGCCGGGGGGAGGGCGCGCCGAGCTGTCCGGAGACGTCTGACCACCAACGGTCCAGGGTGTCGGCGCGATAGGCGGCGCGACGCACACGACCGGGCAACTGTTCGTCCCAGTAAGTCTTGCGGTACCGCGGATCGGCGACCCAGCTGTGCTCCCAGTCGATGCCGTAATGCAGCAGGAGCAGCAGCCGCTCGGCGGTGTCCGCGGCGCGGCCTTGGTCGTCGCCATCGAGGTCCTGCGGCCGCTGCGGGTCGATGAACGGCGGTAGCTCCGGCACCGTGGCCCGCCACAGCTGCGTGGGGGCAGTGGCCGTCGTCATGGCGCGAAGCGTAACGGCGGGACCTGCCACCGTTGGGAATTGCGCCGCGACCTACGGTCCAGGCGGTAGTGGGTTCGTGAGCACACGGGCGGACGCCCACAACGGGGGCACGGTGCGCCAGGGCTGCAGTGCCGACCAGGCGGCCAGGATGCGCGGCCAGTGATCACCGGGCTGTCCGCCGAGCAATCGTGACGGGGGCGTTGAACGGCTGAGCTGCGGCCACGTCGCGCCAACCGTGGTGCGCAACCAGGCGAGGTCGGTCAGTCTGGTCGCCGCGCCCGTGTCCCAGGGGACGAGCAGGCCGTCGGTGGCGAGGTGACCCCACTCCGCGGTGGGCAGGATGTGCCGGCGCCGCGCGGTCGGCAACACTACGGCCTGCGTCGTCGACAGTGGGCCCGCACGAAGTACGTCGCCCAGCTCGGCACCGGCGGAGTACTCCGTCACCGTCGTCGCGGTGATCAGCATGGACGGCTGGGTGGTGGGCTGGCGGCTGTAGGCCCACGCGCACGGCACACACAGCCGGCGGGATCCGAACGGCCAAGCGTCGAAGCCGGTGAACTTCTCAGAGATGATCCGGGCACTGGTCACGGTGGGCCCGTCGTCCCCGCAACGACCGCAGCGGCCATCAACCGGTGCCGGGGCATCGACGGCGGGCCGGCCAGCGGCAACCCAGGCCGCAGCGGCGGGATCGGAGAGCATGCTGGCGTTGACGATACGGCCAGGTGTCCGGCGCCATTGCTAGCGTGACCGGTACGAAACGCACACAGGGGTCGGGTGAAGGTTCGCCTTGGAAGGCGGCTCCCGGTGGCTGGTGACAGCCGACCGGGGCCGCCTCCCTCCGTCTGAGGCGTCAGATGACGTCGAAAGCGTTCCCGCTCGGTGTCCACTTTGGCCCCTACACTGCGCTTGACCAGCCAGCTACGGAAGTCTGAGACCACGTGGGCGCCAAGACCGTAAGACCCAACAGGGAGCAGCCCGTCGCCGTCGACATCGAGGGTGGCGTCATCGCCGCGCGGGACGTGAAGGCTGCCCGCGAGATGGCAGAAGACGCGATGACCGAGCGGTCCTTCCAGCGGTTGGCCAATCAGATCACCGACGAATTACGCGACGAGGACTCGGCTCTGACTCGCGCGGCGCGCGACCGCGATCGCGCCACTCCTCGAGACGTGAGCCACGTCGACTCCGACCGTCTGCGCGGCGAGCTGCCGGCGCGCGAGGAGTTCCGGGAGATCCTGAGTGGGCGGCAGCGCAAGATCCGGTCCACGACGAAGAACCAGGTGATGGCCGCGGCGCCGGCTTCACAACACGCGGCGATCGCGAGCCTGCTCTCCGGGGAGGACCCGACCGAATGGCGGCGGGTCAACGAGCGGCTGCATCATGCCGCCGGCGACTCCCAGCAGCTGGAGGGCAACGACCGAGCCAAGGTGCAGCGTCTCGACCGGGCCATCCAGTCCTACGAACGGCTTAACGATCGCACCCATCGCGTCTACGTCGCCGTGAAGCTGCCCGACAATCACCGCGACGTCGCCATGCCCGAAGACTTGCCGGACAGTCTGCAGCCGGGCGCGACTGTGGCCTTCGACCAGTTCACTCTGAGTCGGCACAACCTGCACGAGACGCCAGGGCACGACAGCTCCCGCCACCTGGTGTTCGAGGTCGTGACCAGCCGCGGCATGTACATGGGCCGCTCCGACAGCGTGGAAGACACCACCCATGTGCTCCCGCGGGGAATGCAGTTCGACGTGGTCTCAGCCGAGCACGTCGCCTACGCAACCCGCACCGGAGGCTTCAACGAACGCGTCGTACTGCAACTGAGGGAGCGTTGATGACCCCCACCGAATGGATCGTGCATCCCAACCGGTCCGACACCGGGGCTGACGAGCCCGGTCAGAACGGCCACTACCGTGCCGTCTCCCGGCCCCGGTCGCGCGTGTCGGTCTCGAAGTGCTTCGCGCAGATCACGCTGCCGCACACGTTGGCCGGCGTCGCAGATCACGGCGGCACCATCACGTTCGGAGGACAGGACTGGTGGTTCGTCGTCGGCGCGGCGCGCACTTTCGCCAAGACACACGTCAACCCAGATGTGCCGCCCCCGTTCGGTTTCAAGCGGGGCGGGCAATGGTTGTGGTGGGACAACACCACCAGCGATGAGTCGATCCTCGACGGGCTCGACGGTATCGAGTATGTCCGTGAGTATCTCGGCCGACTGTTCCCGAGGTTCGCCATCACCGTCCGCGACGCACGATGACCGCGGCGCCGGCTGGGTTGGACATGCACGCCTTGCGCGGCATCGCCGCCCGCCGGCGGGGGACCAACGCTCGCCGCCAGCTGCTCGACCGCATCGCCGAACACCTCGACGAGCACGATGCCTTCGTATCGTGGAGTGGGGGAAAGGATTCGACTGTCGTCGTCGATCTCGCCCGCCAGGTCGATCCCCACGTCCCGGTGGTGTTCTTCGACAGTGGGCTGCAGTTCCCGGAGACGCTGCAGTATCTGCAGGATCTGGCCGAGGCGTGGCAGCTGAACTATCACGTGATCACCGCCGAGCCGGATCTGCTGACGGTGCTCATCGCAGGTGGTGGCTTCGACCATGGTGCGGTGGATCGTCGGCTGCGCGGGCAACTCGCCGACATCATGATCACCGGGCCGGCGGCCGAGGCGCACCGCCGCTACGGCCCGGGCTCGTTGTGGGGGGTGCGGGCTGAAGAGTCACACGGTCGGCGGATGCTCTATCGCCGAAGCCTGGGCGCCGAAACGCGGGCTCGACAGCAGAGTTCACGCAGTGAGGTGCGTGCCCAGGCCGGAGGTGTCGTGCGGCGCTCGGATGGCACCATTACCTACGGTCCGATTTGGGACTGGCAACGCTCGCACGTCTTCGAGTACCTGGCCGGCCGCGGCATCGAGCCGAATCCGCTGTATCGCAAGCTCGCGAGCCTGGGCGTCCCCGAGCAGCAGATCCGGGTCGACTCGATCATCGACGCCTCCAAGCTGTCCAACGGACACATCGCTTGGCTGCAGGCCGGCTGGCCCGACCTGTTCGACCGGCTCAAGAGCGTGCTGCCGCGCTTGGCGGAGTGGACGTGACCGGCTCTGTCCCGCAGCGCAACTCATCGTCGTCGCGGTACCTCCCGGGTCGGGACCGCCGGGTGAGGGACAGTGACGACGGGCGTGAACTCACGATCGTCACCTCCGAGGGACGCCGTGCGGTGTACCGATCCGGTCGCCGGGAGGTTTCACCGACACGGACATCGCCGCCGCCGAGACGGTTGCCTTCGGTTCGCGGCTACGGGGCCAGGTCGCACGGGTGCGTGAGGCCCGGTGGACACGTGGGTGGTGAGGTTGCACGTGAATACGGGCCGCCGACGTGGTGGTGGCCGCGGTTCGAGTTCGGCGCCGGTCGGGTGGTGGTGGGCTGGTTGCGCGGGCTCGTCGCAGTGGTGGGGGAACGGTCGCAACCGTCGCCGCGCAGTTGAGGCGCGGCGTCATACGCCGGAGGTAGCATGGTCGGTGGACGGGCAGGCCAACACGGGTCGGCCCAACATCTCCGGAAGGGAGAAGGAATCATGACTGTAGGACTGGCGGGTGTGTTGCCCGCCGTCGTCTACATCCGGGAGGACGACATCGACGAGCAGCCGTACTTGTGGTCGGACCTGGTCGCTCGCCGCAACGCCCTGAGCTTGCGTGTCGAGGACCTCGTGCCGGTGCTGCGCGTGGATCTGCGCAAGTACCGGTCCAGGGAGACCGGTGCGCTGGAGGTTGGCCCGGAACTCGTCGACGAGCTGATTGCCATGGAGGAGTTCGTCGCCGGCGAGGTCGCGCGGCTCCTCGCGTCGGCGCCCGCGGCCGGCACCGTGGAGCTGCACGCAGTCGTCGACCAGGCCTCGTTCGAGGATGCTCACCACGATGCCCGGACGGTTCGCGACCTCGTCCCGTACCCGCTGTCGCTGCAGCACGTGGCAGTCGGTCGCGTCGCAGCGCGGTTGACCAGGCAGGGCCGCGACGTGGAGGTGTATCGCGGTGAGCAGCGTGGGGACCTGATGGTGCGGCGGCTAGCCGCTGGACTGCTGAAGGAGGAGACCGCGAGGCTCCTCGGCATCGACGCCAAGAAGTACGCCAAGTTCGAGCGCAGTACCACGGCGCCGCCGGCCGGCTTGATGGCCGAACTTCAGGCAATCGACGACTTCATCGACGCCAGCGCCGGCCAGCTCGACGTCACCGAGGTCGGCGGTGTCAGCGTCGTAGTGATGATCGACGACCAGGCAGCGTTCGAGCACGCGTACCCGCAGGCTCGCACCAAGCGTGACGGATGGTTCTTCCCGCGGCGTGTGCACCGGGTGGCGTCGGCGCGTCGGGCGCACGCACTCGAATCCACGGGCCGGTCCGTGCGTATCGCGGTCGCTGACTGACTGCGCCTTCTGCGCACCCGGCAGCAAATTGGAGCGGGCGAGGGGTGTCGGCTAAGGCATACGCTCGGTACAGCGATGGGAGAAGCCCATTGGGGTCAAGAGCGGGGTCGAAACCATGGACGTTGGCAACACGGTCGCACGTGCGGCAGGGGTGGCAATGGTTGTCGGTGTGCTGTCGGTGTGCTGTCGGTGTGCTGTCGGGTGCCGCGGTGGCGCCGGCGTCTGCGTGGCCCATTCCGCTGACGGGGGAGGACACCACGTTCCTCAACCAGACCCGAGGAAACTTCCCCGGTGACGATGACACCCTGCTGACCGCGGGCCGTCTCGCGTGCCGGCAGATGATGACCGGTCAGCCGCGGCAGGCCGTCGTCGACTCCATCGCCGGCCAGTTCGCTGCGGACCCGGGTCAGGCCGCCGGGCTGTTGGCCGCCCCACGTGGCACGTACTGCACATCTGCGCCCAGCTAAGATCCCCCAATGATTGACCCGCAACGCCTAACCTGTTGCGGGGGAGCCGGTTTCGCGGTCAGGCCGCAACGGAAAGTCGCACAACGCGGTTCGCGATCGACCAGGCCTCGATACTTCGTCGTCCGGGTTGCCAGGGGTGGACGCGGGCCGCAACTAAGAGCTGCCTCACGGCGCGCACCCTGGGGGTGAGCCGAGCGTCAGGGTGTTACTACCTGGCTGAAGGCCTGCCGGTATTGAGTTATCGCGTCGGCAGGGAGGTTGCCGCTGATGCGCAAAACGAAGTTCTGACTTGCGACGTTGGTGTCATTGCGCCCTACGATGTGACCTGACACCGACGGGTCGTTAGCCCGCTCTATTTGCTGCATGCGCGCCACGGCACCCCCCTTGTCGGGGTACTGCTCAAGTGAAGCCCCGCAGTCGATGTCGGGATCACTGAGGTTGCAGCTTGGCAGACGGGAGTCGACCAGAACCACGACTGCTGTCGCTTCGCTTATGAGCGTCATGCTGTCCGGGACCACCTGCAGCACCTGTGGCATCGCCGATTTTGACTTTGACCGCTGATTCCGGAGTCGCTTGTTCACGGATTTCGGAGTCGGTGTTGTCGCGGCGAAGTCCGTGACTGTGAATTCGGGAGTCACCTGCTGTCCACGTGGTGCGGGTTGGATCTGGGTG
>JAESGJ010000160.1_pt1 | contig 88591 bp, 83 predicted proteins | sample 9266241 | NCBI WGS metagenome assembly JAESGJ01 (sample SAMN14514841, study PRJNA621669) | algae metagenome | isolation source: Brasilonema octagenarum HA4186-MV1 and co-occurring heterotrophs from wet... | place: USA: Manoa Valley, Hawaii | collected 2009-07-20 | reverse complement strand
ACCGCAAGCTTGAGGGCACCCCGCACCACGCGCTGGCAGGTCGACAGTATCGGTTGCGATACGAGCCGCTGGTTGATCCGCGCGGGGAGTTGCCGCTCGTTGAACAGCGTGCGCACGTCGGCCACGCTGAGATAGCGATTATCGCCTGTGCCCTTGCCGATGATCTTCAGAAGGACTGGCCATTCGAACTTCATCAGCAGCGGGTAGTACCAGCGCGCGGCGCTGCCGGCGCGCTTGAGGTTGTCGCGCATGAAGATGTCGATTTCCGAGGCGTTGAGGCCCAGCTCGGAGCCGCCGTTCGGATCGGCGTAAGTCCGGCCGAAACTCGCGAACCGCGCGATCTCGTCCTCGTTGACCTTTCCGTCGACGCCGAGGATGCGCGAGCCGGCACCGTGCTTGTCGAGCGGGCCGCCGCGGAGCGCGTCGAGTTGCGCGCCCGAAACGATGCTTTTGAGGATGTGACCGAGACCGTTGGCGATGAGCGCCACGCCGCGGACCTGGAGCCGGGCAGACGCCTTCTTCAGGCCGGTTTCGCCGGTCGCATTCGCGATCGTCTCCGACAGCTTGCCGAGCGGGACAGTGCCACCCTCGACAAAGCCTTCGCCGACAAGGCCGCGCAGAAATGGGCAGGGATTGTTGGGTGAGACCTGGGTCGAGGGGACGAGCAGCGGCTTCGAAGCGGGGTCATGCATGGCCCAAAATCCTGAAAACAGCGAATCGCGGAAATGAGGCGCCGATCAAGCGCAAAAAGTCCTAACAAACCGACAGCTGCTTATACTACTTCAGCGTGTAGCGAAGTGTGGCCCAATTCACTGTCCTGTCAACAAGGGCAGGCAGGTGCTGGCCGGAGCACTGCGGGACAACTTCAGGGGGAGCCGCGGCCTGCTGGTCAGGACTCCGCGGCCCGTTTGACGTCGCTCTGAATCAAGGTCAGCTTTGCGAGCGGCACGCCGGCCTTCAGCAGCCCTTCGCGATAATGGGCGAGATCCTCGGGCCGCTTCCAATGGAAGTTGCGCAAGTGACGATCGACATTGAGGGTTGGGTAGTTGGCCATCAGCACGCCGGTCGCCTCGCTCGCCTCGGCGGTCCGCCCCAATTGTGCCAGGGCCGCAGCGCGGATCGCCAGCGCCTGCATGTGGTTCGGGTTGATGTAGAGCTGCTCGCGCGCCCATGACAGGGTCGCGTCATATTGGCGCAACAGATAATGGCTGAAGGCGTTCAGCGCCGCCCATTGGTAGCGCGGGTCGCTGTTGTCGCGCTGCGCGGCCATCGAGAACAGCTCGATCGCCTCCCGGTGCTCGCCGATGACGAAATGGCAGATGCCGAGCACGCCGCGCGCGCCCATATCGTAGGGATTGAGCGCGACCGCGCGCTTGGCCGCGTCCATCGCTGCCTCGTAATGCCCTTCCATGGCATGTGCCCAGGACAGGATCGAGAACGTAAAGGACGAGCGCGGGTCAAGCCGGACGCTGGTCTCAGCGAGGTTCATCGCCTCGGCCCACATCTCGCGCGTGCCCTTGACCCAGCCGAACTGGATGCTCTGGATCTGGATCGTGGCGAGATAGGCGTGCGCGATCGACAGTTTGGGATCGACCCTGATGGCTTCCCGGAACAGGTCGACGGCGGCAGTCAGGTCCTCCTTGGTCTGCCGGTAGTAATGCGACAGTCCCTTGAGAAAGCGATCCCAGGCGGTGACGTCCGTCGAGAGCCGCGCGGGCGCCGAGGCTTCCGCCCGGACGATCTCGGTGGCGATGGCGGCGGACAGATTGGTCGTGATCTCGTCCTGCATCGCGAAGAAGTCGCCGATGTCGCGGTCGTAGCGGCCGGTCCAGAGCTGCTCGCCGGTCTCCGGCGCGATCAGCTCGGCGGTGACGCGGATCTTGGCTCCGGCGCGCCGCACCGAACCCTGAACGAGATAGGTGGCGTCGATCTCGCGTGCGATCAGGCGGGTGCTGGTGTTCGTGCCCTTGAAGGCGAAGGTCGAGTTGCGGCTCAGCACGCGATAGAAGGACTGCAGCGACAGCGCGTGGATCAGATCCTCGGTGAGGCCGTCGGAGAAATACTCGTCCTGGGTATCGCTGAGATTGGCGAACGGCAGCACGCCGACGATCGCGGTGCGGTACTGTTGCGAGAGGGCGGACGCCTCCCGAAACTGGGGCGCTAGCGCTGGCGCACCTTCGGCTGTCCAGGTCCGGACCCCGACTGGGTCCTTGATGTTCTTGAAGCGATGGTTACCGGCATCGACCAGCGGGACAGTCAGATGCTTGCTCGCCTCCTTGTACGCCTTGGCCGAGATCGCAAAGCCGCCGGGGCTAGCCACCGATTCCAGGCGGACGGCAATGTTGACATCGTCACCGAACACCTCGTCCTCGTCGGCGATGACGTCGCCCATGTGGATGCCGAGGCGGAATTGCATGGTGCGGTCGGCCGGCAGATGGTGGTTACGCTCCGCCATCAGCGTCTGCATCGCGATGGCGGCCTCGGTGGCGCCGACGATCGAGGGGAATTCCAGCAGGAAGCCGTCGCCGGTGTTCTTCACGACGCGGCCGCCGTGATTGAGGATGATGGGATGGATCGCGCTGCGATGGGCCTTGAAGGCAGCATGGGTGCCGGCCTCGTCGCTACCCATCATGCGCGAATAGCCGGCGACATCGGCGCAGACGATGGCAGCCAGACGTCTTTCCATTGTCCGGAGCTCCAAGGGAAGGCAAACCCACCCCAGCGTGGCGGTCGGCCGAATCCCGCATTTCAAGAACCAGCCTTTATAAAGCAGATGTGGCCGAGCGGAAGTATGATCCGCCCTGCAAATTCGAGGTAAATCCTACGCAATCCCGACGGTGGACGGCGAGGGGCGAACCGACTAAGCGGAACCGCGACCGTCCGGGCGGCTGCAGAGGCATCTCGCATGTTGGGCATTCAAGAAATCTGGCTCTTCATCCTGTCGGGCGTGCTGCTCAACGTCACGCCAGGGCCTGATTCCGTCTACGTCATCGGCCGCAGCATGCAGATGGGCTGGCGAGGCGGAGCCGCGGCCGCATTCGGCATCAGTTGCGGCTGTCTTGTCCATGTCGCGGCCGCTGCGATCGGCCTTTCGGCCCTGCTGATGGCCTCGTCGACCGCCTTCTCGATCCTGAAGCTGGTCGGCGCGGCCTATCTCGTGGTCACCGGGCTTCAGATGCTGTGGTCACGCCCGGTGCTGGCGGCGGCGCTCGACGAGCCGGTTCGGAGCTCGCTGTGGCGGGTCTTCCTCCAGGGGGTTTTCACCAACGCGCTTAATCCCAAGGTCGCGCTGTTTTTCCTGGCCTTTCTGCCGCAATTCGTCGCCGTCGATTCCGCACACAAGCCGCTCGCCTTCCTGACGCTCGGCCTGATCTTCATCTTTACTGGGACGCTTTGGTGCCTGGTGCTGGCCGCGTTCGCGGCCAAGGCCGCCCACCGCCTGCGCGAGTCCGAAGGCGCGATCGCCTGGGTCAATCGCGCGCTCGGTGGCCTCTTCATTTATCTCGGCATCCGCGTCGCCATGCTGGAGACGCGATAGGCTCATTCGAACGAATGACGGGAGCTGGGCTTTTGTAAGCCACCCAGCAAACGCTTTACGCAAACTCCTTCGCCATCGCGCTGCCGGCCAGATAAACACCAAGCAGGATCATCGCAATCAGGAACCAGCGGCGGAACGCATCGGCCGGCATTCGTGCGCGCACCGACTGGCCGATGAACATGCCGGCAAAGGCCATGGCCATGCCAATGGCGCCGGGGACGGCATTGGCCGGCGTCAGCAATCCGCTGGCGGTGAGGTTGAAGGCGAGCGCCAGCGTCGCCGTCGTGAAGAACACGCCAAGCGCCTGCACCAGTTCGTCCTTCTCCATGCCGATCGCCTGCATGAACGGCATCGAGGGGATCACCTGCACGCCTGTCGAGGCCGAGATCACGCCAGTGACGACACCGACCACGCCGCCGACCCATTTCTCGTTTCTGGGCGCCACGTGGAACTGGAATTTGTTCAGCCCGATGATGGCGTAGATCACCAGCAGGACGCCGAGCACGATCGTGCCGTAGCGTGCATGGGGGCCGGTCAGCGCGCCGGCATTGAGCCAGCAGCCGACCACGGTGCCGATCATCAGCGGCCACAGCCGCCTCAGGATGTCGCGCAAATACGGACCGACGAAGGTCTGCCAGATGTTGGTGACGATGGCAGGTACGATTACGATGGCAATCGCCCGGCTGGGCGCCATGCTCACCGCGAGCAGGCCCATGGACACCGTCGGCAGGCCGAGCCCGACTACGCCCTTGACGAATCCGGCGAGAAGGAAGACGGCGGCGATGAGGAAGAGGAGCGGGTCGATCATCGCCGCACATTGACCGAAGCAGCGCCTCCGCACAATCCGGAGGTTACGGAGCAAGCCTTCGTCTGAGACGAAGTTTGCGGAGACCTGCCATGCGTTTCGACCTCTTCGACCTCCAGCTCTTCATCGCGGTCGCCGACCAGCGCAGCATCACGCGCGGTGCGGAGCGGTCGCACCTGGCACTGGCCTCCGCCAGCGCGCGCATCAAGGGGCTGGAGGATGCGCTCGGCGTTGCGCTGCTCAAGCGCGGACGACGCGGCGTCGAACTGACCGCAGCCGGCGAGAGCCTGCTCGACCACGCGCGGCTCGTGATCCATCAGGTCGACGCCATGCGCGGCGATCTCGCCGGCTTTGCCTCGGGCGTGCGCGCCAGCGTGCACTTCCTCGCCAACACCTCGGGCCTGTCGGAGCACCTGCCGAAGGCGCTGGCCGGCTTCCTGCGCGAGCATCGCGATGTCGCAGTCGACATCGAGGAGCGCGAGAGCACCGATATCGCAGCCGCAATCACGGCAGGAGCCGCCGATCTCGGCTTCGCCGCCGAGCACGCGCTGCCCGACCACATCGAGCGCTTCCTGTTCGGTGAGGATCGCCTGGCGCTGGTGACGTCGAAACGCGGCCCGTTCGCCGGCCGCCGCCAGATCGATTTCCAGGAAGCGGGCAGTTGCGACTTCGTCGGCCTGACCAGCGCCACGGCGCTCCAGATGCATATTTCGAAGCACGCCGCGAGGCTCGGCATGCGCCCGCATTTCCGCGCGCGCCTGCGCGATTTCGACGCGATCTGCCAGATGGTCGCCGCCGATGTCGGCGTTGCCCTCATCCCCGAAGCCGCCGCCCGCCGCTGCGCGAAGCTGATGCCGCTCGCCATCATCCGGCTGCGCGATGCCTTCGCCAACCGCCGTCTCGTGATCTGCGCACGCAGCTTCAAGGCGCTGCCACGGCCGGCCAAAATGCTGGTTGAGCATTTGAGGGCGGAGGCGGTGTGAGGCGACGCGTGGTCTCACGCCTCCGGAGGAGGGTGGGAGAGTGCGCTACTTCGCCGTCTCGACGCCCGTGTCCTTGATCACCTTGGCCCACTTCTTCGTCTCGTCCGCGATGAATGCGCGGAAATGCTCCGGCTCGTCGCCGACCAGCGTCGCGCCTTGCGCCGCGAGCTTCTCCTTCACCGCCGGATCCGCCATGGCCTTGGTGGCGAGAGCATGCAGCGCGGTGACGATCTCGGTCGGCGTGCCCTTCGGCGCGACCATGCCGTACCAGTTCTCGACGCGCAGATCGGGAAAGCCGGCTTCCGCGAGAGTCGGCACATCGGGTGCGGTCGGCGCGCGCGCGGCCGAGCCGATCGCGATCGGCCGCAAGGCGCCCGCCTTGACCTGCGGCAGCAGCACGGGAAGATCGAGAAACGTCATCTGCACCTGCTGGCCGAGCAGATCGTTCACCGCCGGCGCCGCGCCGCGATAGGGCACATGCACGATGTCGATCCTGGCCGTCAGCTTGAACACTTCACCGGCGAGGTGCGGCAGGCTGCCGGGACCGGAGGAGGCGAAGTTGAGCTTTCCGGGCTGCGCCTTGGCCAGCGCAATCAGCTCACCGATGTCTTTCGCCGGCACGTTGGTGGCGACCACGAGCATTTCCGGCACGGTCGCGACCAGCGTGACTGGCGTGAGATCGCTCGAGGTGTCGTAGGCGACCTTCTCCATGCTCGGGCTGATCGCGAGCGCGCCGGCGCTGGAAATCGCGATGGTGTAACCGTCCGGCGCGGCCTTCGACACCGCGTCGGTGCCGAGCACGCCGCCCTGGCCGCCGCGATTGTCGATCAGCACCGGCTGGCCTGACAGCTCCGACATGCGCTGGCCGATCACACGCGCGATGATGTCGTTGGGCCCGCCGGCCGGGAACGGCACGATCGGCTTGATCGGCTTGGTGGGAAAATTCTGCGCGGATGCCAGCGTCGGCAGCAGAAGCAGGAATGTGAGGAGGAGCGCGCGGCGAGTGTTCATGCAGGCTCCCCGCTCATTAGCCGTTGAGCAGCTTCAGTGCTTCTTCGTGAACCCTGGCGTCGCCGGCCGCGACGATGCGGCCGCCGCCCTGGGCCGGCTCGCCTTCCCAGGTGGTGACGACGCCGCCGGCGCCGGTCACGATCGGGATCAGTGCCGCGATATCGTAAGGCTTGAGCTCGGTCTCGACCACGAGATCGACATGACCTGCCGCCAGCATGCAATAGGAGTAGCAGTCGCCGCCATAGCGTGACAGGCGCGCGCCCTGCTCGATGCGGTTGAAAATGGCGCGGTCGCGCTCGTTCATCAACAGCGGGCTGGTGGTGTAGGTGGTGGCCTCCGAAAGCGACTCGCAGCGGCGGACCTGGAGCCGGCGCTCGCCGGACGGGCCATTATATGTGGCCGAACCATTGTCGCCGGAGAAACGCTCGCCGATGAAGGGCTGGTGCATCATGCCGTACACCGGCACACCCTTGTGCAGCAGTGCGATCAGCGTCCCCCAGATCGGAAAGCCGCCGATAAAGGATTTGGTGCCGTCGATGGGGTCGAGCACCCAGACATAGTCGGCGTCCTCGCGCTCGTTGCCGAATTCCTCCCCGACGATGCCGTGCTGGGGGAAGTTGGCCTTGATCAGCCGCCGCATCACCGCCTCCGCGGCGCGATCGGCCTCGGTGACCGGATCGAAATCCTTGGTCTTGCTCTTGTCGTCGATTGACAGCGAGGTGCGGAAGAACGGCAGGATGGTTTCGCCGGAGGCGGTGGCGAGCCGTCCGATGAAGGCTGAGAAGTCGATCACCGTCACAAGCCGAATCCTCAAAGCGAAAGTGGAATGAAGCTCCCTCTGCCTAGCTTAATTCGCCGCCGACGTGCAGCGATGTCTTGCATTTGCACCCTGGTATTTTGGATGCCGAAGCCTGCTGCCCTATCGAAGTCATCCGCTGGCCAAATATCGATCACAGAGTTGAAAACTTAGTTCCGATCATGCCTTGTTCGTATGCAAATGACTATCAACCCATTGAATTTCCTTATCAAAGAAACTGAATCTGGGTTTCCGTGGGAGCAATTGAGCCATGTGCGTATTGCATGGGAAACCGCTCAAAAGCCCTTGCACTTTGTGCGGCGCGGTCGCATATTGTTGCGGTGCGGTAGCGCTTTGCGTTACCGCTGCCCTCCTTGGGCGTTTCCTCCCTAGACTTGGGCCGCTTCTTCATAAGAAGCGGCCCTTTTTTCTTGGCGCAGGTTTTTTATTTTTCCGGCAGGTGTTTCGTTTCGAAGTGCGCAGCGAAAGCGAAGCGACGGCGCGTTCGCGCCAGTCAACACCACACGAGCTGACGACGAAAAGCCGGCCGCCTATTCCGCCGCGGCCTGGAACGGGCCGAGATCGCCGAACGGAATCGTGGTCGCCAGCACGTCGGCGAGAACGCCGAAGTCGGACGCCACCTGCGCAAAGCGCGCACCCCGCTCGCGCCGCCGCTCATCCATGTAGATCGCGCGGTTGAGCTCGAGCTGCACCGCGTGCAGGCCGCTCGCGGGATTGCCGTAATGCTCGGTGATGAAGCCGCCGGCATAGGGCTTGTTGCGGCCGATCGAATAGCCGAGCCCGGTCATGGTCTCCTCGACCCGGTCGGGCAGCAGCGGGGTGCAACTCGTGCCGTAGCGGTCGCCGATCACGACGTCGGGCCGGCGCGGCTCGTCCCTGCTCACCCCGACCGACGGCATCGAATGGCAGTCGACCAGCACCACGGTGCCGAACATCTGGTGCACCTTGTTGATCAGCCGGCGCAGCGCACGGTGGTAGGGCTTGTACAGCGTCTCGATCCGACCCAGCGCATCGTCGACCAGGAGGCGCTCGCGATAGATCTCCTGGCCGTCGCCGACCACGCGCGGAATGGTGCCGAGGCCGCCGGCGACCCGCATCGAGCGGGTATTGGCGAAGCTCGGCAGCCGTCCGCTGAACATGCGGGGATCGAGCTCATAGGGCTCGCGGTTGACGTCGACATAGGAGCGGGGAAAGTTGACCCGCACGGTCGGAAAGCCGCGCTCGCTGAGATGGCCGATCAGCTCGTCCATGAAGGAATCTTCGGACCGCCGCAGCGTCGGCAGGTCGATCCTGGACGCGGCGAGGAATTCGTCCGGATAGGTCGAGCCGGAATGGGGCGAGTTGAAGATGACGGGCGCGCGCCATTGCGCGGGCTCAAAGATCTCGAAGGCTGGCGACATCTCGCCGTCAAACCGGGTCATCTTCTCAGGCTTCGTCCCTTCGCGCCGGGATCTGGCAGCGGCCAGACCGCATCGATTCGGCCGATCGAGCGGCTCTTATGTGTCGTCATTGTCGGGAATCGCAACCATTCTGCCAAGCGAAAAGATGTGATGGTGATTGGAACAGGTCTTAACCGTGTGGGCAGGGAGGCGGGGATGGGTCGCCGCGGCTCGATTGCTTCGAGAGGTTTTCCGGTTCACAAGAGTCTGGCAGCGCGGCCGGCTCAGGGTAAAGATTTTCACCCCAAATTTACCCTCTGTCGGGCTTAGTGATCTCTGCTGATATCCTCTGGGGATGCGACGATTCCTGCCATGCCAAAGATCCTGCTCGCCGAAGACGACAACGACATGCGCCGTTTCCTGGTCAAGGCGCTGGAAAACGCCGGTTTTCAGGTCTCGTCCCATGACAACGGCATGGCCGCCTATCAACGGCTTCGGGAAGAGCCGTTCGAGATGCTGCTCACCGACATCGTAATGCCCGAGATGGACGGCATCGAGCTTGCCCGCCGGGCCTCGGAACTCGACCCCGACATCAAGATCATGTTCATCACCGGCTTCGCCGCGGTCGCCCTGAACTCGGATTCGGACGCCCCCAAGAACGCCAAGGTGCTGTCCAAGCCCGTGCATCTGCGCGAATTGGTCAGCGAAGTGAACAAGATGCTGGCCGCCTAAATCGGCCTTGTTCCGTCCTTGCACAGGGTCCCCTCGTCCGTTATAGGGACCCCACCCGACGCAAGTGGACTATTAGGGCGCGTAGCTCAGCGGGAGAGCACTACCTTGACATGGTAGGGGTCACAGGTTCGATCCCTGTCGCGCCCACCATCCTTCGCTCGCGATAGCGAGAGAAGGATGCCGCGCCGAAACCCATAGGGTGCAGGCGGGCCGCCGCAGCGAGCTACAGCTCGGCAAGCCACGATCTCAATCGAAGCGTGTCCGGGCTCGCACAGCGAAGACGGACCGGCGCGTCTTACGCCTCCTCACAATCGAACGAGCTGAGCCAGCCATAGGGCGCAGGCGGCCGCCGCCGCATGCCGACCACGCCATGGGTACGGCCTTTCACGAAGGGCTCGCGCATCTGCGTGCTCTCGGGCAGGTGCAGCGCTGCGCCCTATGTGCGTTGAGACTTTGTGGCGGCGATGCCACCGGCGCATCATCACGGATCATCTGCTCGCCGCCGGGGCGACGGTGTTCGAAGTTCTCGGACCCGGACAGGTCAAGCCGGCCGACATGAATCCCGGGGTGCGGGTCGTGGCTGGCGGCCGTCTGGCCCACCCGGCCAAGAGTTAGCCAACCGTCGCCGCCGAGGTTATGCTTACGCTTGATCCTCGCTATGATGTGGCCTTCCGCCGCGAGCGCCCCATGAGCATATCCGTCATCGAGCGAGCAAAAATCCAGGCGCAGGTGCTGGTGCCGCTGGTCAAGGCGCTCCAGGCCGAGCTCGGCGAGGCGCGCGCGGACGCGCTGGTGCGCAAGGCGCTCGGCGACCTCTACCGCGGCTTCGGCGAGGAATTCTGGAAGGCCCAAAACAAAGACAAGAGCGAGACCGATCTCGGCAAGGCCGTCTCGTCGGCCTTCAAGACCTATGCAAGCGACGGCGCGCTCGCCTATGACGTCATCGAGCAGACGGCAGACGCCATTGCGATCGACGTCACGCGCTGCGCCTATGCCGAGTTTTACAAGGCGCTCGGCGAGCCTGAGCTCGGATTTCTCATGGTCTGCAGCTCGGACTTCGCAATCGCGGAAGGGTTCGGTCCAGATATCAGGCTTACGCGCACGCAGACGATCATGCAGGGCGCGCCTCACTGCAATTTTCGCTACCGGCGGGATGGAGGCGCCTCCCGGTGAAAGGTTTGATGCAGGCGAGCTGCCTTGCCGCGGCGGCGCTGTCGCTGATCGCCTCGCGCGCCGATGCCGCGATCGTCGACTGGCAGGCCGAGCTTCAGCGTTGTCGTGAGCTGCGCCAGAACGTGGTGCCGCTGCTTCAGGCCGGCCAGGGGATATCCGCCGTCGGCCGCTCCAACAGATCCGTCCGTCGTTGCATCTGGATCCAGCGCGTGGCGGTGCGGAAGAAAATCCCCGGCGCGGAGGCGTGGTAGCGAGCGACTGTCAAACGGACCGGCCCGCGGGCCCGAGCAGTGCGTCCTTCAGTCCGGTTGGATAGAGGCGAGGTCGGCCCTCCACGTCGAGATCGCCGAGGTCGAACCAGCGCGCCACGATCTGCTCGCCGCTGTCCTCGCGGAAATCGATGCGATCCTGGCCGCCGAACGCGCCGTAAGGAAAAGTCACCTCGGCGATGAACATCACCTCGTGTCCCATGGCGCCTTCGTGCACGAAAATGTTCTCCATCATCAACCGCTCGCTTGTGATGGTGACGTCGATGCCGAGCTCTTCGTTGAATTCCCGCACCAGAGCGGTCCGCCAGCTCTCTCCGAACTCGATCTCGCCGCCCAGCGGGCGTACGCCCTTGATGCGCCCGGCGTCGTCGCGGATTTCGGCCGCCAGCAGCCGCCCGTCCCGCCAGTGCAGGCCAATCGCGACAACGCGGATCTGGGGGTGAGGGCGCCAGGTGGTCATGGGGGATCGTTATCGTGCACGCCGGCGCTAGGCAATGCGCGGAGGCAATCTCTAGTCAGGCCGGATCAGGCTGCACAGCCTTGATCCATGACTGGCCGCCTGCCATTGTCCGGTCATTAGACACGGCAGTGAGCTTGGTGCGATCGCGTTGTGGCGTTCGGTGAAACGCGTCGCTTCGCCGGTTTTGAAGAGAAAGCAGGCGATCGAGATGAGCAGCGTGAACAAGCCCGGCGGCAACTACTTGCCGGTGATCATTCATGGCGGGCTCGCCTATGTCAGTGGCCAGCTGCCGCGTCGCGGCGAAGACCTGCTGTATGTGGGCAAGGTCGGAGCAGGCGTCGACATCGCGGCCGCGCAAGAAGCTGCTGCCCTCTGCGCCGATCTCTGCGTTTCCGCCATCAACCATGCAACTGGCGGCGAGGACAGGATCGTCCAGGTCCTGCAGCTCGTGGGATACGTCGCTTCAGCGCCTGGATTTACCCAGCAGTCGCAAGTCATGAACGGGGCCTCCGACCGGTTGATCGAGCGACTTGGCGATCGTGGTCGTCACACGCGCACGTCCGTCGGCGTCGCCGAGTTGCCGCGGGGCGCTCCGGTCGAGCTAAGCATGATCGCCGCCGTTCGGCCGTAGCAGGCGCTTTACGTCACGAGATATTTGGCGACCGCCGCCTCGTCCCACGCGATGCCGTTGCCGGGCTCGTCGCACGGCAGCGCAAAGCCGTCCTTGACCGTCAGCCGCGTCGACAGCACGGCGCCGGCCCAGTCGACATATTCCAGCCAATGCGCGGTCGGCGTCACGCAGAGCAGATGCGCGCTCACTCGGAGAACAGGCGCGCCGACATCTCGATGCCGGCGGCATGGGCGAGCGCGGTGGCCCGCAGCCAGCCGATGACGCCGCCGATGCGCTGGCTTTCACCGCAAGCGCGGTCTGCATCGAGAAGGCGCTGTCGAAATGCTCACCGATCTGGACCGGCATATGCAGCGCCCACCGATGCGCTGGCATGAGTTCGCGAGTACGGACGTTCGGCGGAGTCGCCTCTCTGCGAGACTGCTCCGTCGTTGGAATCAATGCGTTGATCTTGATCAAGATGGCGGCCACGAAACGAGGCAACCTCAATCAGAAGATGCAGATGGGAGGATTGACCATGCGGGCTTATCTCTTCGCATTGGCTCTCGTGTCAGCCATTCTGGGGTCGTCTTCGGCGCTTGCTGGGTGCTGGCCGAGCGAGAATTTTCCGATTGTCTGCTGGCTCGACACGAAGGGCGAAGGGTGCTCGCAGTACCACGCGCTGACCAGCTACAAGGCAGTGATGTACCCGCATCCGGACCAGTCCATCTATGAGTTCGAGACCAGCCATTGGTGGAGTGGCCCTCCTCAAACGGCCTGTCCGCCGACGAAGACGGTCAAGTTCACCGGTGTTTGGAACCGCGAGACGGGCAAGGCGGAGGAAACGGCGTCCAACGGTTGGTCGTCTTGGTCGCGCTACATCTATTGCACCAACAACCCATGGACCGGACAAGGCCCGCCTGCGGTGCCGGTCTGCTCCGGGCCCGCCAACGACCCAAATGTGGGGCAGCCAGTGACCTCGGCGATGCTGACGCAAAGTCAGCGCGTGAATTTGCTTCAGGTCCAGGAGCCGCTCCACACGAGGTGCCTGCAGATCGAGCCCGACCCGATGGGTTCGGAATGGCTTACCGGAAATTCATTGGTCCGGGTCGTCGTTTCGCACCATGAATATCAAAAGATCGAGTGGCACTATTTCTTCCAAGAGTTCTACTCGTTCGAGGGCTGGAAGGAAGTCCCCGCGCCGAAGTCGAAGGTTCCGTTGATCTCGACGAAGAAATACACCGAACGCCGCGTCGCGACCACGACGGGGCGGTTCTGGCTCAACAAGCAGGGACGTTGGAAGATCGTCGCGGTCCCGAAACCGACCTCACTCGCTGCCCAGCTCATCGCGACGACCGTGACCAACGAATGCCCGGGCGCGCGATTCAACATCCAATGAGGGCGAAACGACGAAAGGCCCTCTCCTGAAGCGCGTGTTCGACAGGCAATGACGAACACGCGAAGGAGCATCCACGGACTACAATCTACTCGACCAGATACTTCTTCACCGCCGCCTCGTCCCACGCGATGCCGTTGCCCGGCTCCTCGCTCGGTAGCGCAAAGCCGTCCTTGACCGTCAACCGCGTCGACAGCACGGCGTCGGCCCAGTCGACATATTCCAGCCAGTGCGCGGTCGGCGTCACGCAGAGCAGATGCGCGCTGACCTCCGAGAACAGGTGCGTCGACATCTCGATGCCGGCGGCATGGGCAAGCGATGCGGCGCGCAGCCAGCCGGTGACGCCGCCGATCCGCTGCACATCGGGCATCACGTAGTCGCAGGCTTCCGCCGAGAGCGCGGATTGCATCGAAAAGGCGCTGTCGAAGTTCTCGCCGATCTGGACCGGCGTGCGCAGTGCGTCCGCAATGCGGGCGCAGCCGGCATAGTCGTCGTGGCGGATCGGCTCCTCGATCCAGGTCAAGCCCTCATCGTCGAGCATCTCGCCGCGGCGGGTCGCCTCGGAGACCGTCAGCGCCTGATTGTAGTCGCACATCAGCGTCACATGATCGCCGACGGCTTTGCGCACGGCGCGGACGACGGCGAGGTCCTCGCGCGCATCGGGCCGGCCGACGCGGATCTTGGCGGCCTGGAATCCTTCGGCCAGCAGCTTGTGCGCCTCTTCGACCGCGGCCCCCGCCGGCATGATGCCGAGCCCCTTCGAATTGTACGCCCTGACCGGCTTCGGCGCGCCGCCGAGCAGCCGGGCCAGCGGCAGGCCCTTGGCGCGTGCGAGCGCGTCCCAGGCGGCCATGTCGATGCCGGATTGCGCCAGCCTCTGCAGGCCGGCGAGGCCGAGCAGGGTGAAGCGTTGGGTCAGCTTGCGTTCGATCTCGAACGGCAGCAGCTCGTCGCCGGCGAGCAGCTCTGACATTTCCGTGACCATCGCCGTCAGCGGCTTCAACGCCGACGGCGTGATCGAGAACAGATAGGCGTGCCCCACCGCGCCCTGGTCGGTTTCGCAGTCGATCAGTACCAGCGGCGCCTTGGCGACCGAGCCGGTCGAGGTCTGCAACGGCAGGTTCATCGGCACGATCACGGGCCGCGCGTTGAAGCGCTTGATGCGGATGGTCTCGGTCATGGGTATCTCCCGGCGGGGGCGGATGCAGGTTCGGCCCGATCTTAAGCATCCGTGATCAAACGAAAAGCCGTCTCGCCTGACCACCATACAATGGGGTTGCGCCGGCCGTCGTTTCTTGGCTCTGTGCCGCCGCATTCCTTGTCGCATATTCCGGGCAATTTGCGACAAAATCGCACACAACGGAGCCACAGAGTGAAACAAGAGATCTCCGAAGAACAGCGCAAGAGCGGCCTGCTCACGGGCATCGTGATCGCATTCCTCCTGCTCGCTTTGCCGCTCGCGGTGTGGCTGGACCTGGCCGAGCTGAGCAAGACGGCGCTGCGGCGGCAGGCGGTCGATCTCAATTCGGTCATCACCAGCGTGCGCGGCTATTACGCTTCGAACGTGGTCGGCCGCGTGCTGGCCAACCCCGATGGCACCACCAAGGTCGTGCACAATTACGAGTCCGTACCCGGTGCGATCCCGATCCCGGCGACGCTGTCGCTGGAACTCGGACGGGTGATCGGCGCGCAGCAGGAGAACATCACCTACCGATTCGTCTCCGATTTCCCGTTCCAGAACCGCGCTCCCCACCAGCTCGACAAGTTCGAAAAGGATGCGCTCGATGCGCTGCGCAAAGATCCCGAGCAGAAGATCGTGGAGACCGAGACTTCGCTGTTCAACGACAAGGTCCGCCTGGTCGCCCCCGTCACGATGGGGCCGGCCTGCGTGAGTTGCCACAACAGCCATCCTGAAAGCCCCAAGAAGGACTGGAAGGTCGGTGACGTCAGGGGCATCCAGGAGGTGATCATCGCTCAGCCGATCGCCGCCAACATCTTCTCGTTCAAGTTCCTGCTGGCCTATTTCCTGATCGCGGCGGGCAGCGGCCTGTCGTTCCTCTCGCTCCAGCGTCGTCAGGCGAGACGTATCAAGGGCATGAACAAGGAGCTCGAATCCGCCAACGACTTCCTGGCGTCGCTGTCGATGAAGATCTCGCGTTACATCCCGCCCCAGGTCTACAAGAGCATCTTCTCGGGCCAGAAGGACGTCACCATCCACACCGAGCGCAAGAAGCTCACCATTTTCTTCTCCGACATCCAGAATTTCACGGCGACCGCCGAACGGCTGCAGCCGGAGCAATTGACCCAGCTGCTCAACGAATATTTCACCGAGATGTCGGCGATCGCACATGACTATGGCGGCACCATCGACAAGTTCATCGGCGATGCCATGCTGATCTTCTTCGGCGATCCCGAGACCAGGGGCGATCGCGCCGACGCGCAGGCCTGTCTGCAGATGGCCTGGCGCATGCAGCAGCGGCTTGGCGAGCTCAATGCGAAATGGCGGGCGTCCGGCATCGAGCAGCCGTTCCGCTCGCGCATGGGCATCAACTCAGGCTATTGCAATGTCGGCAATTTCGGCAGCAGCGACCGCATGGACTACACCATCATCGGTGCGGAGGCGAACCTCGCCGCGCGTCTGCAATCGATCGCCGAACCCGGCGGTATCGTGCTGAGCTACGAGACCTTCGCGCTGGTCAGCGACATCGTCCGCGCCCACGCGCTGCCCGCGATCACGATGAAGGGCATCAGCCGCGAGGTCATCCCCTATTCCGTCGACGCACTGGACGACGCGGCGGCCGAGCGCAGCGGCGTCATCACCGAGCGCGCGCCGGGGCTGGAGCTTTATCTGGATCCGGCCGTGGTGAAGTCCGGCGATGCCGCCCGCGTGCGCTCACTGCTGGAGAACGCGCTGGCCTCGCTGAAGCCGGTGTGAGGGTGACGCTGACTCGAATCGCTTTTCTGACCCTGCTTGGTCCAGCAAGCGGTTGAAGTTAGTCGCCGCCGCCCCGTTACGGCAGCCCCCGCGCCTCCAGCTGCTTCACCAGCAGCATGGTCGGTTCAGCAAGACTGTCGCCCGATCCATCCAATCCGAACGCGGCGGCGATGCCGTCGCGGCTGCGCAGCAGCGAGGCGCGCGGGCAGTGGCCGGCGCCGCAGAGCGTTTTCTTCAGGGTCTCGCCCTGCGCCACGATACCGGCGGGATCGTCCGCGGCCCAGGCCAGCACGATCGGCACATCGACATTGAGGATGCCGGGAAAGACCGAGCGGGTGTTGTACTTGCTGGCGTCGACGCCGAGATAGGCCTTCTCGCTGTCGCTGGCGTCCTTGCCGGCGCGGTAGATGCCGGACACCAGCACGACGGCAGCGACATCGGCGCGGTCGGCCTGGAGTTCGGGATGTGCCAGCAGGGTTGCGACGTGGAAGGCGCCGGCACCGTAGCCGATCGCGACGATCTCGCGGGCATCGCCGTTGAACAGGTCGATATTGCCGTGAACCCAGGACAGCGCCGCCGCCACGTCGGTCGCTCCCATCGGCCAGGTCGCGCCGGGAGCCAGGCGATAGTTGACGCGCACCCCGATCATCTCGTTGCGGGCGGCAAAGCACATGACCTGGTCTTGGATCTGGCGCGACAGCTCGGGCGCGGCGCGGTCGCCGGTGAAGGTGTCGCCGGCCACGAACACCAGCACCGGCCGTGGCGTATCCGCCTTGGTTGTACTGGTGGCGACGTCGAGCACGTTGGCCTCGCTCTCGCCGTAGCGCAGGCCCCGGGAGAAGGTGACCTGCTCGCACAGCCGCGCGGTGCCGCCAGCCGTAGTGTCGGAATCGGTCAGGCCTGTCCGAATGAGGTCGGAGGGCGCCGTCAGCCGCGCCGGCACAGGGCCATGCGCGGAGGCCGTCGTGAGGGTCAGTAACAGGAAAAAAGCGAGGTAATTCTTCATTTTGATGCCGGCCTTGCGTCCCTCATATTGGTTCGCAGGTTTGGCCTGTCTTTTCAATTCGCCTTATTCGTCCGCCTTGAGGCGATTTCGGGGCGCCTTTCGTTCGGCGACAGCGCCGCGATCCCCCAGCTTTGGAGCAAGACGCTTGCCGGCGCGTGCGGCCAGCAGCCTCCGGTCGCGCTGGCGATGACAAGGCCCTGTGTGAAGTCATGGCTCCCATGGACCAAGGTCTCAGGCGGCGCTCTTGCGCTTGGCCGCCTTCTTCGTCGTCGTCTTGGCGGCTTTCTTCTTCTTTGCCGCCTTCTGCGCGGCCAGATACGCCCCGACCTTCTTCGCGGAATGGCCGGCCGCGGCGACGGCGGCCTTCAGCTTGGCCGGGGGCACCTTGAATTTGTTCGACCAGTAGCGGACCTCATAGGCCTCGCTCAGCGCGATCCGGCTCTTGTCGGAGGCGCGGTGCTTCTGGAGCTTGATGTAAGCCTCGACCTTCTTGACGGAATGGCCGACCTTCTTGACGGCGTATTTCAGCTTGGCCGGAGTCACCTTGAACTTCTTCGACCAGTAGGCGACTTCATATTTTTCGCTGAGAGCAATCAGCGCCCGATCGGTCCCGCCGCGCTTTGCCTTGTTGTCGGCCATGCGTCCCTCCTGCCGTGGAATGCGGGCCAATCTAGCATGCAACCGGATTCGGAAGGCAAGACGGCAAGCCTGCGTGATTGCGCGAGACGGCGGTTTTGCACCGATGTGTCAAACCCTTGTGCGGCGTGGCCGCGCCGCGGGCAAAACGGGCGTTCTACTTTGCATGGGGTTGTTTTCGCATTTTTTGCTTGTCGGCCCCGTTACGCCTGCTTCATCGTCCGGAAGGTGATGGAGTAACGACGAGCCTCGACCGGCGGGATACTGTGCTCCCATTGCGAGCGTGCCTCGCCCGCCATCATGTAGAGCGAGCGCGGCCGGGCCTCGAGCGTGTGGCGTTGCCATTTGTCGCCGCTGCGGCGGCGGAAGCGGAATTTGCAGGCTGAGCCGAGCGACAGGCCGAGGATCTTGTCGAAGTGCGGCTTGTCGCGGTGCCAGCCGATGCCGACGCCGGCCTCATACTCGGTACAAAGTATCTGCTGGATGCTGACTTCCGGCAGCTCCGCCCAGATCTCGGCCTGACGTGCCATCGGCATGAGCCAGTCCGGGATCGGCTCCGCCTTGGCGAGCCGCTGCAGCGTGTAGTCATAGCGATAGCCGAACGACGCCACCCGGCGGTTGCCCTCGAACGCCCCGAACTGGAAGCGCTCGAGCGGCAATGCTGCGATGCGGCCGATCAAGGATTGCTCGACGGCGGGTTCGATAAAATTGTCCGTGTACCGAAGGCCGGCCGGGCTTTCGTCAGGGACGGCAAACAAGCCGAGCTGCGTCATTCCCTCGCATTTCCGTGATGGAACCTAATGGTGGCTGATGCGACTTACATATGACGCGGGGCAAAACATGCGAGGCTGTCATGGCACAGAAGCATACCGCCGATCCGGCAGAGATCATGCGGGCGACCGGTCATCCTGAGCTGGAATATGCCGCCGGCTGGACCATCGCTGGTCTCGTCACCATTGGCACCATCGTCGCCGCCTGGGTGTTCGCGATCTAGGCGATCGGGAATTGGAGTTCGAAGGCGACGCCGGTTTCGGTCGGCGTCAGCCTGATCGAGCCGCCATGGCTCGCCATCACCGCGCGCGCAATTGCGAGACCCATCCCGGTACCGCCCTGGTCGCGGCGGGTGGTGAAGAACGCATCGAAGATCCTGTCGCGGTTCGGCGCCGAAATCGGCTCGCCGTCATTGCTCACCGTCAGACGCAGGGTCGTACGCTCGTCTACAGCCTCAAGCTTGATCGTCCCGGCCTTGTGCCGCATCGCGTTGTCGGCGAGATGCGACAGCACGATCAGCGCCTTTTCGCCGGACATGCCGATAGGGCGGTCGAGGCTGCCGCTGGCCTCGATGGCGCTGGCCGGAAACCGGTTCTTGAGGTCGGCGATCACGGGCGCCAGCTCGGTGCGCTCGTTCTGCGGCAGGCTTTCGGCGCGGGCGAGCTCCCGCAGCCGCTGCGCCATCGCTTCCAGCCGCTGAGTGTCGGACAGGATATTGGCGATGAACGTCTTCTGCTCCGCCGGCGTCAGCCCCTCGGACCTGCCCTGATATGAATCCTGCAGCAGCTCGGCGGCGCCCTTGATCGAGGTCAGCGGCGATCTCAGTTCGTGGGTCAGATGGGCCGAGAATGTCGCGATATAGTCGGAGCGACGCGCGAGCTGCTCGGCCATGCCGAGGAAGCTGTGCGAGAGCTGGGCGAACTCGCGCGTGCCGTAGTGCCGGAGCGGCTGGAAGGCCTCGCGGTCGCCGCGGCCGATCCGCGCGGCGCGGTCGATCAGCTCGCGCATCGGCAGCGTGATGGTGCGCGAGAACACCAGCCCGATCGCGATGGTGCCGAGGATGACGGCGAGCCCCGCCAGCACGAACTTGGCCCGCTCCTGGTAGAGATGGTCGAAGATGTTGCTCGGCGTTCGCGTGGTGTAGATCACGCCGGCGACGCGGTTGTTGACGATGACGGGCATCGCCGAGAACACATGCACGCCGAGGCCGCGGCTGAAGGAATAGATCGGCGGTGGCGGCTTGTCCGGCACGCGGTTGCGCAAGGTGGCGCGATATTGCCCATGCAGCGCATCGGCGACCTCCTCGATATGGGCGAGCGACTGGCCGACCTCCTGCCGCCCGGCGATCACGACGCCTTGCGGATCGAGGATGCGAAAGCCTGCCAGGGTCACCTTCTGGGTCTCGCGGATGATCGGCGTCAGCCTTGCGCCGATCTCGACATACGCGGCCTGCGCGGGATGCGGCGCGGCCTGCGCGTCCGGCCGCCGCCGCAGCAGATCGTTGGCGGTGAGGTCGAGCGCGGGACGGATCGGGGTGACCTGGTCACCGGGGTCGGGCAGCACGTTCGGCGGCACCTCGGCGCCGAGGGTCAGGCCGCCGTCGAGCCTGGCCGTGACCTCCTGTGCAAAGATCGTCGCCAGCACGCGGCTTTGCGCGATCAGTTCGGCCTGGGTCTGGCGGATCAGCTGGTTGTCGTAGAGACGGAAGAAGAACAGGCCGACCAGCGGCAGCACGCCAACGGTCGTCAGCACGGCAAAGATGACGAGCCCCAGCGACGGCCGCCATTTGTCGGGCGCGGTGCTCATGCCGTCTTCTCACATCGGCCGAGCTTGAAGCCGACGCCGTGAATGGTCTCGATGACGTTCTCGCAATTGTGCGCCGCGAGCTTGGCGCGGATGTTGCGGATGTGGCTGTCGATGGTGCGGTCGGAGACCTGGATGTTGAGCTGATAGGCTGCCCGCATCAGCTGCTCGCGGTTGAACACCGACGTCGGCCGGGCCAGGAACGCGCGCAGGATGCCGAACTCGATGGCGGTCAGCTTCAGCGGCGTGCCTGAGAAGGTCGCGACATGCTGCTCGGGGTCGATCAGCAGGCCGCCTTGCGACAGCGCGGCCGGGCCCGCCTTGGTCTCGCCATTGCGCGGGCTGAGCCGGCGCAGGATGACGTTGACCCGCGCCACCAGCTCGCGCGGGCTGAACGGCTTCGTCACGTAATCGTCGCCGCCGATTTCGAGGCCGAGGATGCGGTCGATCTCCTCGTCGCGCGCCGACAGGAACAGGATCGGCACGTCGGAATCCCTACGGATCTCGCGGCAGACATCGAGGCCGTCGAACTCGGGCATGCCGATGTCGAGCACGATCAGATCGGGCCTGTCGGCGGCAAAGCGGGCGAGCGCCTCCTTGCCGTCGCGCGCCTCGATCACGTCCATGCCGGCTTTCTTCAAGGCGACGCGGATGACCTCGCGGATATGGCCTTCGTCGTCGACGATGAGAATGCGATGCGCCAAGAAACTCTCCGCTCACCCTGCCGGCGGGCTGCCGGACTGGTCTTTCGCCTGCGCGTCCAGCCTGTGCTGCAGCCGCCAGCTCCGAAAGCTCCAGCTCCGCCAGGCCAGATCCTGGCGCTGCTGTTCTACAAGGCGGTCGCGGCGCGACACAAGACAGCTCTCGGGATTGCCGGACCGCAGCAGGATGGCCTTGTCGATCGCGGGCAGTGCCTGCGGCCCGAGCGTCAGGAGATAGTTGATATCGATCTGCAGGCCCTTTCCGGACGCCTCCCGGCTGTGTGTGACGTTGTAGTCGGCGATGAAGGCATCGAAGTTCACGAGCGAGCAGCCGTAGAGCACGATCGCGAGCGCTAGCAGATTGACGCCGACGAGCCATTGGTTGGAGCGGTTGAGGGCGATGCGGGCGACGATCAGGATCAGCCCGAGCGCGACCAGCCCCATCCAGATGAAGGCCGCGATCCGCCAGTAGGTCAGCATGTAGATGTCGACGTAGAGGTCGAGGCGAAGAATGGAGGAAGCGACGAGGAGCACGTTCTGCCCGACCCAGAGATAGACCAGCGGCCGGATCACCTTCGAGTTTTCGGCCGGCCCGCCCGGGCGCATCGCCACCAGCACGAAGGCCGCGGCGAGCAGGGCGGTCACGATCAGCGGATAGGCGCCGCGATGTGCGTAACCCGCATAGGTCAGATTGTCCGGCAGCGCCACATGGCCCCAGAGATAGATCCCGTCGAGAATGCACTGCGCCGCGAACAGCAAATTGAACAGGATCAGCGAGCGCAGAATGGTGGAGGGACCGAGAAACTCCACCGAGACCAGCGGCGGGAGTGGCGGCACAGGGCCGTCCACGACGGCGGTGGTGACGATCGTCCTGCGCCGCCAGCGTACATGGATGAACGGCCAGACCAGTGCCAGCATCAAGGCCCAGAACAGCACGCGCGGAACGCTGACATATTGGAGGAAAAGCTTCGGATTGAGCAGGTAAACCCATTGCTCGATCACCGGATTGGCAGCGGCGAAAAGCGCGACGAAGACCGCGCTGAGTGCTGCAGGGAGCAGCCAGCGTGCGATGCCGCGGGTCAGCGCCGACGCGTTGAACGCCTGGGGGGCATCGAGGAAAAACCTGAAGGGTCCGAGCAGGACGAAGTTGCGCAGCGCGCGGGCGCGGTCGGCGAGCCCAATCGTTTCCGCATTGGTCACGAGCAGTAGCGCAATCGCCAGCGACGCGATCAGGATCACGAACGACAGCGTGTTGAGATCCTCGATAATTGGTACCAGACCGGCGGCGAGGACGGCCGAGCCGATCAGGGCGCGGCGCAGGTCCAGGGACATGTGATTGAAGAGCGCCGACACCCCGGCGAGGGCGACCGCAAAAAGCGTCAGCGAGAGCCCGATCCGCTGCCCGTAGAACAGCCAGTCGGCGAGTGCGGCCAGCACCAGCGCGAGGCCGACCTTGGCGGGGATCGAGGCATGACCGATCGGTTTGATGTTCTCTACGATCGTCGAAGCCGGGCTTGTCATATGCGAAAAGACCTTTCGTGATGGGTGGCATCACGAAGTCTGAACGGTGCTTGTGCAGAAGCCGGGATCATCGTCTGCACGGTTTCAGGAGTCTTTTGCAGTTTTCGTGCAGGCGCGCTTTTGACTCTCGCCCGGCGTCAATTGCTTTGATAGGTGCGAAGCATTCGCCCCTCGCAGCGCGTGATGCATCATGCAATTCCTCCGTCGTATCGGTCTCATTCTGCTCTGGCTTGCCGTGCCCGTCGTCGCATTCGCGGCCGCGAACAAAAACGATCCCTATCTTGTCCCATTGCGCGGCGCCGGAAACATCGCACTTGTCGTCGCAAGCATCGCGATCGTCATCCTGCTGCTGCGCAAAGGGGGGTGGCGGACCATTACGGGCAAGCTGCTGGTCACGCTCTGGTGCCTGCCGCTGGTCCTGATGTCCGCGGCGCACCTGAAGTTCGAGCTGCGCAAGCACGACGTCCTCGGCGCAAGTGTCGCTGAGGCGCGACAACTCGGGCCTCATTTCATGGTCGGCTTTTCCTCGTTTCCCGAGGTCGCGCGCCTTGCCGAGCAGGGATTAATCGGCGGTGTTTATGTGACCCGGCACAACATTCGTGGCCGGACCGTCGCGGCGCTGCGGACCGAGATCGCGGCGCTCCAGGATATCAGGCGCGCGGCGGGCCTGCCGCCGCTGGTCGTCGCCGCCGACCAGGAGGGCGGCATCGTCGGGCATCTGGCGCCGCCGCTGACCAAGGTGCCGGCGCTGGCGACGCTCGCCGGTCTTGCTCCCGAGGTCCAGCAAGCCAAGGCTGAAGAGTTCGGTCGAATCCATGGACGCGAGCTTGCGGACCTCGGCGTCAATCTCAATCTCGCGCCGGTGCTCGACCTCAAGCCGCCGGCGCGGCGCAACCGCCTCGATTTCCACACGCTGATCGGCCAGCGCGCAATCGCAACCGATCCTGCCTTCGTCAGCACGATCGCGCGCGCCTATGTACGCGGGCTGGAAGAATCCGGCGTCGGCGCCACGCTCAAGCATTTTCCTGGCATCGGCCGCGTCCGCACCGACACGCATCATTTCAGCGCCAATCTCGACGCGCCGGTCGCGGAGTTGGAAGCAACCGACTGGCTTCCGTTCCGCGAGGTGCTGTCGCATTCGCGCAGCGCATTGATGGTCGGCCATGTCACGCTCACCGCGGTCGACCGCGAACGCGCCGCCTCGCACTCCAAGCGCGTCGTCGATGGCATTATCCGTGAGAAATGGGGCTATCAGGGCGTGGTGATGACCGACGACCTCGTGATGGGTGCGATCTACCAGAACGACGTCTGCAAGGCCGTGGTCGAGGCGATCAATGCCGGCGTCGACCTGCTGCTGGTCGCCTACGAAGGCGCGCAATTCTACCGCGTCTTCGCCTGCGCCCTGGACGGCTCGCGGAAAGGCACGCTTGATTCAGCAGCGCTGCGCGCGAGCGAGGCGCGGCTGACGCGGGGCTTTCCGATCGAGCAGGCGCGGGCCGCCTCGGGCCAGATCCACCTGGTCGAAACTAGCCCTTCGCGAATTGACGATAATCAGGCTCGCGGTGAAACCAGAACTCGTAGCCGGTGATGCCCTTCTGCATGGCGACGTCGTGGATCGGCTGGTTGAGCGGAACGACCGGCACGTCGCGGATGCAGAGCGCGATGAAATCCTTCACGCACCTGTCGTATTCGGCGGTATCAGTGGTGAAGCGGGCCTTGTCGATCAGCGCGTCCATCTCCTTGTTCTGGTAGGAGGAGATGTTGAAGATCGAATTGTTGCCGTGGAAATTCCAGTAGAAATAATATTCGGGATAGTCGAGCCAGCCGCTGAACCGGTTGAGCGCAAGCGGCAGCTCCTTTTTGTTCAGTGTCGTGCGCCAGTTGGCGCCCGGTATTTTTTCGATTGATGCCTTGATGCCGATCTTGGCGAGGCTCTCCTGGATCAGGATCGCCGTGGGTTCGCCGACGGTTGCGGTGCCCGTGTCGAGCGAGAGCGTCGTCTCCAGGCCGGATTCGAAACCTGCTTCCTTCATCAAGGCCTTGGCCTTGTCCAGGTCTGTGACATAGGGAAATGGCTGCGGCCAGACCGGCTTCGAGACTTCGGCCGCTCCTCCGTACATCGGAACGGAACGGCCGAAGAATGCGCTGCTCTGGATCTGCTCATATGGCATCGCCCAGGCGACGGCCTGACGCAGCTTCACATTGTCGAACGGCGGCTTTGCGGTGTTCAGGGCAACGTACCAGAGCGCGTTGGGGATCGGCACGCCCGACACCTTGACCTTGCCTTCCCTGATGAGCTGGTCGAAATCGCGCGGCGCAAAGCCGCTGGACAAGTCGGCGTCGCCTCGCTCCAGCATGGCGCGGCGCGTTCCGCCGGAGGGAACGTCTCGCGCGATCACGCGCCTGATCTTCGGCAAGGGTCCGCTCTTCCAGTCGTCGAAACGCGCCAGCACGGTCTCGCTGCCGGGCTTCCAGCTCTCGATCCTGTAGGCGCCGCCGCCGGCCTCGTTGTTCCTGAGCCACATCAATGCCCAGGGATCTTCCGGACTAGCATTCTTCTTCGCCAGTTCCGAGTTGATGATGAAGGGCACGACCACGGCGACGTTGAACAGCAGCATCTTGTCCTTGCGGACATAGTCGATGCGGAAGGTGTGATCGTCGACGACCACGAACTGCTCGGGCTTTTCCAACGATCCCGCCGACATCTGGAAGGTCGGGAAGCCGCCGACCTTCACCGCGCGGTCGAACGACCATTTGACGTCCTTGGCGGTAACAGGCCTGCCGTCGTGGAATTTCGCGTCTTTGCGAAGCCTAAAGGTGCAGGACATGCCATCGGCTGCGACCTCCCAGCTCTCGGCGAGTTCGGGCGCGAGTTTCTCGCGATCATACGATATCGTTCCGTCCGGCAGCGTTTTGGAGGCGTAGGAAAGGAGGCGGTCGTAGCAATTCCACGAGAGCCCGTTCACGGTCTGGTTGGAGCCGACGCCCTGCATGTCCAGCGAGTTCGGACCCAGCTCCTGCACCACCAGCAGCGTCTCGCTACGTCCCTGCGCCCAGGCGAGGGGCGGAGCGAAGGCACTGATGCCGGCGACGCCTACGCCGCCGATCACGCTGCGACGGCTCATATGGAAGGGCGAACGGCTCATGGGGCCTCCTGTCCGGTAATGTCCGGCATCGAGAGGCAAGGTGTGTGCCACCGGGCACGGATGATCGTGCCGGTGTCGTGGCTGACCGCCCCGCGCATCTGCGCGAGGCGGTTTCAGTCGATACGTCCGTGCGTCGCGACAGGCGCTTCTTATTCGGCCTGCTCCACCGCGGCAGGCATTTTCGCAACCGACATCAGCGAGCGCGCGACCTGATTGAGCAGGAGATCGGCGTTTTCTTCCTCGGCGAGGGATTTGGATAGCAGGGCGACCACCGCGCTATGCCGGAGCTGCTGCGCCAGATTGCGCGCCGTGGTGTAGCCGGACATCTCGTAATGTTCGACGCGTTGAGCCGCAGAAATCAGTGAAAGGTCGGCGGCTGCGTCTTCCTTGTCCTCGGCTTCCTGCATGACCTCCTGGCCTTCCTCGATGAGGCCCATCATGCCCTTGCAGGGCTTGGCTTTTGCGGTCTCGCCGAGCAGTTCGAAGCATTCGTTGATGCGCTCGACCTGATTCTCGGTCTCGGCCAAATGCTGCTCGAACAATTCCCGCAGCTGGTCGAAGCGGGCGGCCTGCGCCATCTTGGGAAGCGCCTTGGTCAACTGCTTCTCGGCATGGAGAATGTCGCGCAATTCATGGAGCAGGAGTTCGGTCAGGCCCATCTCGTCCACGGGTGATGAACTCTCTGCTACGATGGATGTGCCGGCGCCGGCATCGGTGGATTGCAGAGCGGGTGATTCCGTGAACACCCAGTCCTCGCCTTCATTCCAGGGACCGCGGGTGTCGATTTCGCCGTGGTCGCCACTGCCGGTGGAGTCGTTGAAATACTGGTTCACGAGACCGGGCGTCGGCGCGAGCCTGCCGATGCTGAAGGCCGGCTTCGACAGGCTTTCGAGCGCTCGCGCGAACGCCTTCATATGAGTGATCTCCCGCGTCATCAGGAACTGGAGCGCGTCCTTGCTGCCCGAGTCGTCGCAGAAATTGATCAGCCGTTCATAGACGATCTTCGCGCGCGCTTCTGCGGCGATGTTGCTGCGGAGGTCGACGTCGAGTTCGCCGGTGATCTTGAGATAGTCGGCGGTCCAGGGGTTGCCTTGCGAATTGAACAGATTGACGCCGCCGCCTCCGGCAATCGCAATCAGCGGATCGGCCTCTGCCGCCTGACGGTCGTTCTTCGAAGGCGCAAGATGCAAGCGCGCAAGACAACCGACGACTTCGAGATGGCTAAGCTCTTCGGTGCCGATATCCATCAAGAGGTCCTTGCGATCGGGATCCTCGCAATTCAAACCTTGAATCGAATATTGCATCGCCGCCGCGAGTTCCCCATTGGCGCCGCCGAACTGTTCGAGCAGCATATTGCCGAAGCGCGGATCGGGTTCGTCGACGCGCACAGTGAACATCAGTTTCTTGACGTGGTGATACATGGGAGGGCTCGCGCTCTGTGGGAATCTATGCGCGTCAACAGGCCCTCGGAATGATCGTTCCTAGTTCTCGTCGAGATTCAGATCGGGCAAAGCAGAGCGTGTTGCGTTCGTTGATGGCCGCGAGATCCCTACGATCCCGCTGCTGCGCGGCTCTGCGCGGGCCGCGCGATCAGTCCGTCAATCATCGCTCGCACGAGGCCTGCGATTTCCTTGCGCAGTGCCGGCAGCGGCACCGCGACCAGCTTCTGCTCAAGCCCCAGCGCCACCATGCCATGCACGGCGGAGAACAGGCTGCGCGCGGTGATTCCGAGTTCTTCCGGGCCGCGTTCTGGAAACAGCGAGATCAGCGGCTGGTGGATGTGGCGGAACAGCTGCATCTGATCCGCGACGGACCAGTCGGGAACGATCTTGTCGGCCTCCATGCGGTGTTCGAACAGTGCCCGCCAGAGCTGAAGATTTTCCGCCGCGAAATCGCAATAGGCGATGGCGATGCGCACCAGCGTCTCCTGGGGCAAGATGGCGCTCGAGCCTTCCGCCGCGCTCAGCGTCTCGTCGAGCCGCCGCAGCGTGCGCGAGCCCACCCGCAGGATCAGCTCGTCCATGTCGGCCACCAGATTATAGACCGCGCCGTTGGCGCAGCCGATCTCGCGGGCGAGATCGCGGGTTTTCAGCCCCGACAATCCACGGTCAGCGATCATCCGTTCCGCCGCCAAAATAAGGTCGGATCGAAGTTTTTCTCGACGTTCCAAGGCCTTAGACATGCGCTATCAAATATTTGAGCGTTGCTCAAAATATTCTTGAACAATGTTCAATTTTGCTGCTACAAACAGTCTGTGAGCAACGCTCATAAACAGGGAGCAGCAGATGTTCAAGACCGTCGTAACACTCTTCCGCGGCAGCGTGGCCGCCGCCGGCGAGGAACTGGAGGACCGGGCCGCCCTCCTCATTCTCGACCAGCAGATGCGCGATGCGGCTGCCGCCGTCGAGCGCAGCAAGCGGACGCTGGCGCTGGCGATCGCGCAGGACCAGCAGGAGGGACGCAAGCTCGAGGCGACCGTCGCCCGCATCGCCGATCTCGAGACGCGCGCGGTTGCGGCGCTCGACGGTGGCCGCGAGGATCTCGCCAGGGACGCCGCCGACGCGATCGCAGGCCTGGAGGCCGACCGTGATGCGGCGATGACGGCCCGCGCCTTGTTCGCGACAGAAATCGCCCGGTTGAAACGGCACGTCGCAACCGCGCAGGCCCGCATTACCGAACTCGATCGCGGCCGCCGCATCGCCCGAGCCTCGGAGGCCGTGCGCTCACTTCGCCGCAGCGGCATCGAGGCGGCACGGCCTTACGAATCCACGCTGCCGGAGGCGGAGAGCACCCTGCGGCGCCTGCGCGAGCGGCAGATGGAAACCCAGGCCGCCGATGATGTGCTGGTCGAGCTCGATGCGGCCACCGGACCGCTCGCCACCGCCGAGAGACTTGCCGAACAGGGTTTTGGCCCCCGGCTGAAGACGACTGCGGACGACGTGCTGGTCCGGTTGAAGTCCAAGCGCGCGCCGACCGCCTGATCCCAACCCCGTCATCATTCGAACCAACAGGAGACCATCATGAACCAGAACGGCCAACCCCATAGCAGCGCTTGGGTGACCTTCACGTACGCGTCTTTCGCAGCCTCCGCGTTCCTCATCGCCATCGGCATCTTCTTCCTGCCGATCGACTTCTGGATGAAGGGCTATCTCACCATGGGCATCGTCATGTTGATCCAGACCTGCATCACCCTGACCAAGACCGTGCGTGACAATCACGAGAGCAGCCGGCTGGTGAATCGCATCGAGGATGCCAAGGCCGAACGGTTGCTGATGGAGGTTTCCAAGGCGGCGTGAGACATCTGCCTTGTGCAAATCCGGACGACGAGCAAGAGAGCCGCGGAGCGACGAGCCGCGGCTCTCTTGGCCGACCATGCGGAATGACGTTCCGAGCGGGCCTTCCGATCCGCATCCCGCATTGTACTTCGAACGCAGGTGCGATATGGCTCTCGCGCTTTCCAGAGGCGGAGACGAGCTTTGTCGAAACAATCGCTGCGTGAGGAGGCCGAGCGCCTGATCCGCGAATCGATGGAAAAGAAGACCATCGTCGTCAAGCAGGGCGCGACCCGCATCGAGGCCGTCTGCGGCAAGTGCGGCGCGCCGAATCGGGTCCAGGCGGAAAAAGGCCAGACCCGGGTCAAGTTCGCTTGCAAGAATTGCGGGCACCAGCAAGAGACGCTGTAGGGCGCTTTGCGCGAATTTGCCGCGCCGCCAATTCTCCAAACCCTCGTCCCGAGGATTCGGCAGCACGAGGGTGTCCGGAGGGATGGAGCCGCGCCCGCTGCAGCAGAGCCTGCATGGTTCGAAATGCGCGCAAGGGCGCGCTCCTCACCTTGAGGGTTGAGAGTTACTTCCCCTCCACGAATTTCGCGAACGCATCAGCATAATCCGGGTGCCAGCGTGACAGCGGCGGGCGATTCTCCACGATGTCGCCGGCTGCCCATTGGATGCGCTTCTCATCGAGCGCGCGCGGCACGTCGTTGTCAGGGCACAGGATGTAGAAATCGCCGGCCTCCAGCCGCGCCAGCATGAAATCGACCGTCTGCTCCGGCGTCCAGGCGCCGGCCGGCTTCTCCGTGCGCCCCTTCGCGGTGAGGCCGGTGAAGACGAAGCCGGGGATCAGCAGATGTGCCGCGACGCGACAGTTTTTCGTGTTGCGCAGCTCGTGCTGCAGCGCTTCGGTAAATGCCTTCACGCCGGCCTTGGAGACATTGTAGGCGGGGTCGCCCGGCGGCGTGGTGATGCCCTGCTTCGAGCCGGTGTTGATGATGAGGCCGGTCTTGCCGCGAGCGATCATGTTGGGCGCGAAGATGCGCGAGCCGTTGATGATGCCCCACATGTTGACGGCGATGATGCGCTGCCAATTGTCGGGTTCGCCGAACAGCGTGCTTCCCGGCTGGATGCCGGCATTGTTCATCAGCAGGTCCGTTCCGCCGAACTGCGCGCTCACGGTGCGTTCCAGTTCCCTCACGCTCTCCGCGCTGCTGACATCGACGGCTAAGGTCATCACGTTTGTGGCAGACGTGATGGATGACAGTTTTGTCGCGGCGTCCGCCAGCCGTTCCCGGTCGACATCCGCGATGCAGACCTTCATGCCGGCGCGCGCGAAGGCAGCCGCGGCGGCAAACCCGATTCCGGATGCGCCGCCTGTGATCACGGCGACATTGTCTTTGACGATGGCGGGATGTGGCATGGATGGTCTCCGGGGAACAGCTCTCGGTCGAGCTATAGCATGGCAGCAGTCCGACCCTGCACAAGTCGGCATGGGAGGTCTTCGTTCGACGCTGCCTTTACGCCTATCCGGCGCGGCTGTATCCTCAAGCCCAGCGATCCCGCCCAGATCGAACCAATCAAACACCTGACAGGGAGTGCAGCCATGGCTGTGTCGCAGGCTATTCCGATCACGCGCCATCCGTTCGCCAACGGGTCATACAAGCAGATGCTGATCGACGGCAAATGGATCGATGCCGCCTCAGGCAAGCGCTTCGAGACCCATAACCCTGCCACCGGTGAATTGCTCGCAACCGTCGCCGAGGGCGACAGGGAAGACATCGATCGTGCGGTTGCCGCGGCCCGCCGAGCCTTCGAGGGCCCCTGGAGCAAAGTCAAACCGTTCGAGCGACAGAATCTGCTGCTCAAGCTTGCCGACCTCGTCGAGAAGAATTTCGACGAATTGTCGCAGCTCGACACGCTCGACATGGGCGCGCCGCTCAGCCGCACCCGCGCCTATCGCCTGCGCGCCGTCGGCATGCTGCGTTATTATGCCGGCCAGACCACGGCGATCCACGGCGAGACCATCGAGAACTCGCTGCCTGGCGAAATCTTCTCCTACACGCTGAAGGAGCCGATCGGCGTCGTCGGCGCCATCATTCCCTGGAACGGGCCGCTTACCGCAACAATCTGGAAGATCGGCCCGGCGATCGCGACCGGCTGCACCGTGGTGCTCAAGCCCGCCGAAGAGGCGCCGCTGACCTCGCTGCGCATCGCGGAGCTGGCGATGGAGGCGGGCATTCCGCCCGGCGTCATCAACGTCGTGCCCGGCTATGGCGAGACCGCGGGCGCCGCGCTCGCCTCGCACCACGACGTCGACAAGGTCGCCTTCACCGGCTCGCACGTCACGGGACAGTCGATCATCCGTGCCTCCGCCGGTAACCTCAAGCGCGTCTCGCTCGAGCTCGGTGGCAAGTCGCCGGACATCGTATTCGCTGATGCCGATCTCGACGCCGCGGTGCCGGGTGCGGCGATGGCGGTGTTTGCCAATTCGGGCCAGATCTGCAGCGCCGGCACGCGGCTGTTCGTCGAGCAGTCGATCTACGAGGAGTTCGTCGGCCGCGTCGCCGAATTCGGCAAGAAGCTGCAGATCGGCAACGGCCTCGATCCCAACACCCAGATCGGTCCGCTGGTGTCCGAGCAGCAGCTCGAGCGCGTCACCAGCTATCTCGACATCGGCCAGAAGGAAGGCGCGAAGGCGCTCGCCGGCGGCGGCCGCGTCACCGAAGGCGCGCTGTCGAAGGGCTTCTTCGTCTCGCCGACCGTGTTTGCGGGCGTGCAGGACAACATGCGCATCGCGCAGGAGGAGATTTTCGGCCCCGTCATCTCCGCGATCGCGTTCAAGGACATGGACGAGCTGGTCAAGCGAGCCAACAACACCACCTTTGGCCTCGGCTCGGGACTGTGGACGCGCGACGTCAGCAAGGCGCATGCGGTTGCAAAGTCGCTGCGTGCCGGCTCGGTGTGGGTGAACTGCTACCAGGCGATGGACCCGGCCGTGCCCTTCGGCGGCTACAAGATGAGCGGTTACGGCCGCGAGTCCGGCAAGCAGCATGTCGAGGAATATCTCAACGTGAAGTCCGTCTGGATCAAGACGGCCTGACGCGCCATCGCGTCCGGGCTTCAGCGACTCGTTTGCTTGCGGCGACGAGAGTCTGCTTGCGACGACCACAAGTTGTTGCCCGGACGCTACAAGCGATTTAGAAGCGGCCGTCGTCCGCGATCTCGCAAGGATTGTTATCCCATTTCGAACGTCGGCCGGTTAGTGCTGGTCAACGTCAAGGTTCGGGTTGGGATATCAGGAATGCTCCGTTTCGCTTCGATCATGCTCGCGGCTCTGGGCGTCGCCGCGGCGCAGCCCGCGTTCGCGGCCGATATGGCCGCACGTGCGCCGCTCTACAAGGCGCCGCAATTGCCGGTCGCCTACAATTGGTCGGGTTTCTACGCCGGCGTGAATGTTGGCTATGGCTGGAGCGATGATGCGATCAAGCTCGCGCCGCACGATCCAGTCTTCACTGCGGGTGTGCTCGACGTGGCCCTCGCCGGCGGCCTCATCCCGCCCTCGCTGGCAACGAACCCGCGCGGTGTGCTGGGCGGCGTGCAGGCCGGCTACAATTTGCAGACAGGCTCCCTGGTGTGGGGCGTCGAAGCCGATATCGCTGCTGCCGGAATCAAGGGCAGCTCGACGGTCTCCCGAACCCTGCCGGTTTTCCCGGACATCATGACGAGGCAAGAGCAGAAGGTCGACTGGTTGGGGACCGTGCGCGGCCGGATCGGTGCCACCGTGACACCCGACTTGATGCTCTACGCGACCGGCGGTCTTGCCTATGGACACGTCAAGGCGTCGACCTCGATCGTGGATCCCTCGCTTGCGGCCGGCACGCCCTGCCTCAACGTGATCTGTAGTGCGGGGACGTCAGAAAGCTGGCGCGTGGGCTGGGCCGTCGGCGGTGGCGGCGAGTACCGCTTTGCGTCGAACTGGAGCGTCAAGCTCGAATATCTCTATTATGATCTCGGCAGCGAGAAATACACCATCTTCAATCCGTTGTTCCCGTTCACTCCGGGCCCGGCGCGCGGCCTCGACGCAACCGCGGATTTCACCGGTCACATCGCGCGGGTCGGCCTGAACTACAAGTTCGGTGCCGGTCCGGTCGTCGCAAAATACTGATCCGCCGTTCTGGATGGACAGCAAGTCCCCGGGCCCTGCCCGGGGCTTTTTTGCGTCTGTCGCAGCTTTCGGCTGGCCAGCCATCCACCCAGGCGGCTTCCGGGCTGCCGCTCTTTCTCATATGATCCCCGCTCTCTCATCGATCATTCCGGGGATCACATGAAATTCGAAGCGTTGTTCAAGCCGCTGCAGGTCGGTCCGTACAAGCTTGCGCATCGCGTCGCGATGGCGCCGTTGACGCGCATGCGGGCCGAGCGCGAGAGCTTTGCGCCGCGGCCGCTCAACGCCGAATATTACGCCCAGCGTGCCACGCCGGGCGGTCTGCTCATCGCCGAAGCCTCGCCGGTGGTCTCGCATGGCCGCGGCAACCCGGCTACGCCGGGCATCTATTCCGAGGCGCAGATCGCCGGCTGGCGCAAGGTGACGGATGCAGTGCACGCCAAGGGCGGCATCATCTTCCTCCAGCTCTGGCATGTCGGCCGCGTCTCGCATTCCTCCTTCCACGGCGGCCAGTTGCCGGTTTCGGCCTCGGCCATCCCGATCAAGGCCGAGGGCATGAAGGCGATGACCGCCGATGGCAAGATCTCGGACTATGAAACGCCGCGCGCGCTGGAGACCGATGAAGTCAAGGGTATCGTCGAGGCGTTCCGGCAGGGCGCGAAGAACGCACTTGCCGCCGGTTTCGACGGCGTCGAAATCCACGGCGCCAACGGCTATCTGCTCGAGCAATTCCTGCAATCGCGCAGCAATCAGCGCACCGATCAGTATGGCGGTTCGATCGAGAACCGCGCCCGGCTGCTGCTCGAAGTCACGCAGGCCGCGATCGATGTCTGGGGTGCGAACCGCGTCGCCGTACGGCTGTCGCCCTACGGCATCGCCAATGATTCCGGCGAGCCCGATCCGATGCCGCTCTACACCCACGTGGTAAAGGCGCTGGATAAGCTCGGCCTCGCCTATCTGCATTTCATCGAGCCGCGCTCGAGCGGCTCGGGTCGCGCCGAGGTCAACTGGCAGAACGTGCCGTCGGCGATGGTGCTGTTCCGTCCGCTCTACAGCGGCGTGCTGATGACCGCCGGCGGCTTCACCGGCGAGAGCGCGAACGCTGCGATTGCCGACGGCCACGCCGACATCATCGCCTTCGGCCGCATTTTCATCTCCAATCCTGACCTGCCGCGGCGTCTCGAGCACGACTATCCGATCACGCCGTACAATCGCGCGACGTTCTACGGCGGCGAGGAGAAGGGGTATACGGACTATCCCGTTTACGGCGAGCTCGCGCCGGCCTAGGTCCCTCCGTCATTCCGGGCGACGCGAAGCGTCGAGCCGGGAATCCTTTCAGGCCTGGTTTGCCGCGCGATGGATTCTCAAGTGCGCAATTGCGCACCATAGCTCGCGACTTCGTCGCGCCCCGGAATGACAATGATGTATTGTTGTCCCCACATTGACGACGGGGAGACGCCATGGCCAAAGCCGCCGCCGCCGCAGGGATCGCCACCGGGCAATGCCTTTGCGGCAAGGTCACCTTCGAGATCGACGTCCCCGCGCGCTGGGCCTGGCACGATCATTCGGCCGCCAGCCGCCGCGCTCACGGCGCCGCCTACGCCACTTATGTCGGCAGCTGGAAGAAGCGCTTTCGCATCACATCCGGCAAAACCGCTCTTGCCCGCTACGAGGACAAGACGACCAAGACCACGCGCAGCTTCTGCGCGCAGTGCGGCACGCCGATCGCCTACGAACGTCCGCGCGGTCCGCACATGGTCAACATTCCCCGCGCGCTCTTTCGGGAGCGCACCGGTCGCCAGCCGCTCTATCACATCGCGATCGAGGAGCTGCAGGAGTGGGCCTATACCGGCGAGCCCCTGGTGCCGCTGAAAGGCTTTCCGGGCGTGGTCTGGCAGCGGTCGAAAAAGAAGAAGCGGGCGGGCGGTGAGGACCCGTTCGAGCTGGGGCGGGAAGAAATGTAGCTCGACATACGCTGTTCTCATGCCCCGGAAGCAGTGCGGCGCGCAGTGCCGCGCTGCAGAGCCGGGGCCCATGTAGCAGCGAGTGCGGTGCGGATTCTGGGTCCCGGCTCTGCGGCGCAACGTTGCACGTTGCGCCGCGTCCGGGACACGAGACCGTCCAACGCAACGCAGCCATGACCACACTTCCTTGCGTCACTGCCGCGCCTTCGGCCATCATGCCTTCGTCCTTGCGGCAACGTCCGCTCCTGGAGGAAACATGAAGAACAAGATCACCGGCCGCTCCGCCTTTCTCGCGCTGCTCAAGGACGAGGGCATCACGCATCTGTTCGGCAACCCCGGCACCACCGAGCTGCCGATCATGCATGCGCTGAAGGACCATCCCGATCTCACCTATGTGATGGCGATGCAGGAGAGCCTGGTGGTCGCGATCGCCGACGGCTACAGCCGCGCCTCGGGCAAGCTCGTCGCCTGCAACGTTCATGTCGCGCCCGGCCTCGGCAACGCCATGGGCTCGCTCTACAACGCCCAGTTCACGGGCACGCCGATGATCCTCACCGCCGGCCAGCAGGAGCAGGGCCACGGCCTGATGGAGCCGGTGCTCTACGGCCCGCTGGTGCGCATGGCCGAGCCGCTGGTGAAATGGGCGGTGGAGGTGACACGTCTGGAAGACCTGCCGCGCATCGTGCGCCGTGCCGCCAAGATCGCGACGACGCCGCCGACCGGTCCGGTGTTCATCTCGCTGCCCGGCGACATCCTGAACAGCGAAGCCGGCATCGATCTCGGCCGCTCCACCCGCATCGACGCGCGGACAAGGCCGTCGGACGAGGCGCTGAGGGCGTTTGCCGCGCGGCTGTTGAAAGCCGAGCGTCCCGTCATCGTCACCATGGACGAGGTGGTGAAGAGCGACGCGCTCAAGGAAGCGGCTGAACTCGCCGAGCTGCTTGGCGCTGCCGCCTACCAGTCCTCGACGCCCTATGGCTCGCATTTCCTCTCGGAGAGTCCGAGTTTCGTCGGCACGCTGGCACGCGTCCAGAAGGTGGCGCGCGATACGCTTGCACCTTACGACCTCCTGATCGCGCTCGGCGGCGATCCCTTGCGGATGTCTGTCTACAGCGAGGTCGATGCGCTGCCGGATGGACTCGGTATCGTGCAGATCGGCCTCGTCGATTGGGAGATCGCCAAGAACTACGGCGCCGAGATCGCGCTGAAGGCGGATCTGAAGGAAACCTTGCGCGCGCTGATTCCGGTGTTGAAGGAGATGGGCGGCGCAACGCTCCCGGGCCGCGCCAAGCAGCGCCTCGCCGAATTCGCGCCGCAGAATTGGACCGCGCGCCGCGCCGCGCTGGTCGAGCAGATCGGCAAGAACGCCGGCCGCAGCCCGATCGATCCCGACTATCTGGTACTGCAGATGGTCGAGGCGATGCCCGACAACGCCATCCTGGTTGACGAGGGCCTCACTTCCAGCCGCCAGGTGACGGCGCTGCGACCGCATCGCGATCGCTACGGCTATCACGGGCTTGCCTCCGGCGGCATTGGCTGGGGCCTGCCGGCGTCGGTCGGCGCCAGCATCGCCAATCCGGATCGCCGCGTGGTGTGCTTCTCCGGCGACGGCAGCGCGATGTATTCGATCCAGTCGCTGTGGACCGCGGCACATCACAAGCTGCCGCTCAACGTCGTCATTGCCAACAATGGCGGCTACCGCATCATCAAGCAGCGTCTGCTGGCCTTCCATGGCGACGACAATTATGTCGGCATGGATTTTATCGATCCGCCGGTCGATTTCGCGGGCGTCGCCAGGGCGCTGGGCTGCGAGGCGATCAGGATCAGCGATCCCCGCGAACTGAAGGCAACGCTGGCGTCGGCGTTCAATCGGCCGGGCACGAAGCTGATCGAGGTGATGGTGGACGGGAAGGTGTAGGCGGTCGCTGCGGTACTCGTACTCGCCACGTTCTCAGGTGTCATCGCCCGACCTGATCGGGGATCCAGTATTCCAGAGACGGCTGTGATTCCTCGATAGGCCGCGGCGTACTGGATGCACCGGTCAAGCCGGGGCATGACAGCGTGGGTGTGGCAACTACCCCTTCTTTCCCACCCGATATCCTGCCGCAGGATGCGGCGCATCAAGCCTTGCGCGCCCGTCGCCGAACAGCTTTTCCCGCAGCGTGCCCTTGGCGTATTCCGGCTTGTACCGTCCGCGCCGCGTCAGCTCCGGCACCAGCATATCGGCGATATCCTCGAAATCGCCGGGCGAGATCGCAAAGGCCACGTTGAGGCCGTCGACATCGGTCTTCTCGAACCAGTCCTCGATCTTGTCGGCGACGCTTTCGGGCGTGCCGACCACGACGGGGCCAGCGCCGCCGATGCCGACATGCTCGATGACGTCGCGCACGGTCCAGACGCGGTCGGGGTCGCCGCGGGTGACGTTGTCGAGCGCGCTGCGCCCGGCATCGTTCTGGACGTGACGCACCTGCTGGTCGAGCTCGTAGCCGGAGAAGTCGATGCCAGTCCATCCCGACATCAGCGCAAGCGCGCCTTCCGGATTGATATGCGAGCGGTAGTCGGCGTATTTCGCCGCGGCTTCGGCTTCCGTGTTGCCGAGGATGATCGTCATCATGTTGAACATCAGGATCTCGGCCGGGTTGCGTCCGAACTTGGCAGCTTCTTCACGGATCGCCGAGACCCGCGGCGCGATTATCTTGGCCGACGGCCCCGACATGAACACGCATTCGGCATGCTTGGCCGCGAACTGGCGGCCGCGCGGCGAGGTGCCGGCCTGGTACAGCACCGGCGTTCGCTGCGGCGAAGGCTCGCTGAGATGAATGGTGTTGTTGATGCGGTAGTTTGCGCTCTCGTGATTGATGCGGTGAACCTTGCTGGGATCGGTGAAGATGCCGCGCTTGCGGTCGCGCAGCACGGCGTCGTCCTCCCAGCTTCCTTCCCAGAGCTTGTAGACGACCTCCATGTATTCGTCCGCGATGTCGTAGCGGTCGTCGTGGCCGGTCTGCTTGTCCTTGCCGGCGCCTCGGGCGGCGCTGTCGAGATAACCGGTGACGACGTTCCAGCCGATCCGGCCTTCGGTGAGATGGTCCAGCGTCGACATCCGCCGCGCGAACGGATAGGGCGGCTCGAAGGAGAGATTGCTGGTTACGCCGAAGCCGAGGTTTTTCGTTACCGCGGCCATTGCCGAAAGCAGCAGCAGCGGTTCGTTGGACGGCGTCTGCGCCGCGTTGCGCAAGGCCGCGTCGGGGCTGTTGCCATAGACGTCGTAGACCCCGAGCACGTCGGCCAGGAACAGCCCGTCGAACCGGCCGCGCTCGAGCGTTTTGGCGAGATCGATCCAGTAAGGCAGGCGGTTATACTCGGCGGTGCGGTCGCGTGGATGGGTCCACAGCCCCGGCGACTGGTGCGCGACGCAATTCATCGCAAAGGCGTTGAGCCTGATCTGCTTGGCCATGACTGTTCCCCGGCGCTCTATACTGAGCGCTCTTCGAATGGTAGATGTGCGCCCGAACTTGGCGAAGTTCTTGCATTTAACGTGCGCTTGGCAAGACCAAAATCAGCGGGCCGCCGCCTTTGGCAAGCCAATCTCAAGAGGGCAAGGACGAAATCCCAAGAGGACTACAAGAGAACTGCAAGAGAACTACAAGAACTACCCAAGTCCCCGCCACTTTCGACGGCCAGTGTAGCCCGCTAGGTTCGCCCGCCTCGAGACCTTGAAGACGAATAGCAATGACCAGAGCCGACGCCATCGCCCGCGCCCGGGACGACTTCAAATCCGGCGCGTTCCTCGCTGAACTCGACCGCCGCGTCGCCTATCAAACCGAAAGCCAGAATCCGTCGCGTGGCGCCGAGCTGCGCGCCTATCTGGAACAGGAGATGCAGCCGGCGTTTGCCGCGCTCGATTTCACCAGCCACATCGTCGAGTCCCCCAGCGGCAAGGCGCCGTTCCTGTTCGCCGAGCATCTCGAAAGCACCTCAGCACCGACCGTGCTGATCTACGGTCATGGCGACGTCGTCGACGGCATGGAGGGCGAGTGGCGCGAGGGCCGCGATCCCTGGCGCACGACGGCTGCGGGCAACCGGCTGTACGGCCGCGGCACCGCCGACAACAAGGGCCAGCACAGTATCAACATGGCAGCACTCCGCGCGGTGCGCGATGCCCGTGGCGGCAAGCTCGGCTTCAATGCGAAGTTCATCGTCGAGATGGGCGAAGAGATCGGCTCACCCGATCTCGGCAAGGTCTGCGACCTCAATCGCGACGCGCTCAAGGCCGATCTGTTCATGGCCTCCGACGGGCCCCGCTTGTCCGCCGACCGGCCGACGCTGTTCCTGGGATGCCGCGGCGGCATCCGCATTCATCTCGATGTGAACTTGCGCGATGGCGGTCATCATTCCGGCAATTGGGGCGGCGTGCTGGCCAACCCCGCAACCATTTTGGTCAACGCGATCTCCACGCTGGTCGACGGCCACGGCCGTCTTCAGCTCGATGCGTTGAAGCCGCCGCGCCTCACCAACCAGATCCGCTCCTATCTCGCCGACGTGCAGGTGGTTCCGACCGAGGACGAGCCGGCGCTGGCGGAGAACTGGGGCGAGGAGGGGCTGTCGGCGGCGGAACGGCTCTATGCCTGGAATACGCTGGAAGTGCTGGCAATGTCGTCGGGCAATATCGAGAAGCCGGCCAACGCCATCCCGGGCCATGCCAATGCCGTGCTGCAACTGCGTTTCGTGGTCGGCACCAAGGTCGGCGGCCTGATCGAGGCGATCCGCGCTCATCTTGTCCAGAAGGGCTTTCCGATGGTCGAGGTGCGGGCGGCGCAGAGCTTTGCCGCGTCGCGGACCGATTTCGACAGCCCCTGGATCAAATGGGCGGCGGATTCGGTGAAAGAGACCACCGGCAAGCCGCCGGCGGTGCTGCCGAATTTCGGCGGCTCGCTGCCCAACGACGTGTTCTCCGAGATCCTGGGTCTGCCGACGATCTGGGTCCCGCACTCCTATCCCGGCTGCTCCCAGCATGCGCCCAATGAGCACATCCTGCTGCCATTGACGGAAGAAGCCTTGACGGTGATGGCCGGGCTGTTCTGGGATTTGGGAGAACTCCCGCGGCCGTTAACCTGAGCTGCGATCCCGCCGAAAGTCACATTCTAATCCGATCCATTTTGTGCTTGCATCCCGCTGCACAATCCTGAAAGGGGAACAAAAAAGTGAAACATTTCCGTAGCATCGGCCTCGCGCTCGCCGCGACCTTCGCCGTCAGCCAGGCCGGGGCCCAAGAGCTGACCGGCACGTTGAAGAACATCAAGGACACCGGCGCCATCACGCTGGGCTTCCGCGACTCCTCGATCCCGTTCTCTTACCTCGACGACAACCAGAAGCCCGTCGGCTTTGCCATGGACATCTGCTACAAGATCGTCGACGCCGTGAAGAAGGAGCTCAAGCTCGACAAGCTCGAGGTCAAGCTCAACCCGGTGACCTCGGCCACGCGCATTCCGTTGATGGCCAACGGCACCATCGACCTCGAATGCGGCTCGACCACCAACAATGCCGAGCGCCAGAAGCAGGTTGCCTTCACCAACACCCACTTCCTGACCGCCAGCCGCTACGTCTTCAAGAAGTCGAGCGGCCTGAAGTCGATCGACGACCTCAAGGGCAAGACCGTGGTCTCGACCGCCGGCACCACCAACATCAAGCAGCTCACCGAGGCCAATGTCGCGAAAGGCCTCGGCGCCAACATCATTCCCGCCAAGGACCACGCCGAAGCGTTCCTGATGGTCGAGACCGACCGCGCGGTCGCCTTCGTCATGGACGACATCCTGCTCGCGAGCCTCGTCGCCGGCTCGAAGTCGCCGGATGACTACGTCGTTTCCAAGGACGCGTTCTCCAAGCCCGAGCCCTACGGCATCATGCTGCGCAAGGACGACGCGCCGTTCAAGAAGGTGGTCGATGCGGCGACAGCTGCGCTCTATACGTCCGGCGAAGCCCAGAAGATCTACGACAAGTGGTTCACCCAGAAGATCCCGCCGAAGGGCCTGAACCTCAATACGCCGATCTCGGCCGAGCTGAAGAACGAGTTCGCGAAGCCCTCGGATTCGCCGAATCCGGACGACTACAAGTAAGATACAACCTCGATCTTTCGATCGGGATCATGTCCGGCCACTCTTGACACAGGGGTGGCCGGACATTTGCATAGGCGCCGGGACAAACTTGATCAGTGGCGCGTTCGCGCGGGGGACACGTGAACTACAACTGGAACTGGGGAATCTTCTTCCAGCCGAACCCGATGGGGACGGGCACCTATCTCGACATGCTGCTGTCGGGCCTGGTGCTGACCCTGAAGACCGCGGCGTTGGCCTGGGTCATCGCGCTGATCACCGGCTCGCTCGTCGGCGTCATGCGAACGCTGCCGTCGAAAGGGGCGAACTGGTTCGGCTTTGCCTATGTCGAATTCTTCCGCAACATGCCGCTGCTCGTGCAGCTGTTCCTGTGGTTCTTCGTGCTGCCGGAGCTGCTGCCCAAGGCTGCGGGCACCTGGATGAAGCAACTCCCGAACGCGCCGTTCTGGACGGCCGCGATCGGCATCGGCTTCTTCATGTCGGCGCGCGTGGCCGTTCAGCTTCAGGCGGGTATCGGTTCGCTGCCGCGAGGGCAGAAGATGGCGGCCACGGCGCTTGGCCTCACCACCGTGCAGGCCTATCGCTACGTTCTGCTACCAATGGCGTTCCGCATCATCCTGCCGCCGCTCACCTCCGAATTCCTGAACACCATCAAGAATACGGCGGTCGCGATCACGATCGGTCTCCTCGAACTGACCGGGCAGGCGCGCTCGATGCAGGAATTCTCGTTCCAGGTGTTCGAGGCCTTCACCGCCGCGACGGTCCTCTACCTCCTCGTGAATGCCGTGGTCGTGACGGCGATGCGCTTCCTCGAACGCTGGGTCGCGATCCCCGGCTACATCACGGGGAAATAGCGATGTTTGCCAATCTCGATTTCGACGTCATTCGCCGTGCGCTGCCCTATCTGTTCTTCGAGGGCATGACGTTTACGCTGACCTTGACCGCGCTCGCGGCCCTCGGCGGCCTCGTCTTCGGCACGGCGCTCGCCCTGATGCGGCTCTCCGGCTTCAAGATCCTTGGCCGCGTTGCCGGCGTCTATGTCGACTTCATGCGCTCGCTGCCGCTGGTGCTGGTGATCTTCTGGTTCTACTTCCTGGTGCCCTATATCGGGCAATGGGTGACCGGCGCCTCGCGCCCGATCAGCGTCGGCGCGTTCGCATCCTCGCTCATCACCTTCATCATGTTCGAGGCGGCATACTTCTCCGAGATCATGCGCGCCGGCATCCAGTCGATCTCGCGCGGCCAGCCGGCCGCGGCCAGCGCGCTGGGCCTGACCTACGCCCAGACCATGCGCTACGTCGTGTTGCCGCAAGCCTTCCGCAACATGCTGCCGGTGCTGATCACGCAGACCATCGTGCTGTTCCAGGACACCTCGCTGGTGTACGTTCTCTCGATCACGGACTTCCTGGGCGCGGCGAGCAAGGTCGCGCAGCGCGACGGGCGCCTCGTCGAAATGTACCTGTTCGCAGCGGTCGTCTATTTCACCATTTCCTGTATCGCGTCCTTTGGCGTCCGCCGCCTTCAGGCGCGCATCGCCATCATTCGATAGAGCGTGTCCGTCATGATCGAAATCAGCCACGTCAACAAATGGTACAGCCCGAGCTTCCAGGTGCTGACCGATTGCACAACCAGCGTCACCAAGGGTGAGGTCGTGGTGGTCTGCGGCCCCTCGGGCTCCGGCAAGTCGACCCTGATCAAATGCGTCAACGCGCTGGAGCCGTTCCAGAGCGGCGACATCAGCGTCGACGGCACCAAGGTCAACGATCCCAAGACCGATCTGCCCAAGCTGCGCTCGCGCGTCGGCATGGTATTCCAGCACTTCGAGCTGTTCCCGCATCTGAAGATCATCGACAATCTCTGCCTCGCGCAGCAGAAGGTGCTCGACCGGTCGCGCGACAAGGCGATGGCGAAAGGCATGCAGTTGCTGGAACGCGTCGGCCTCAAGGAACAGGCGCAGAAGTATCCCGCGAATCTGTCCGGCGGCCAGCAGCAGCGCGTTGCGATCGCCCGTGCGCTTGCCATGGATCCGATCGTCATGCTGTTCGACGAGCCGACCTCGGCGCTCGACCCGGAAATGGTCAGCGAGGTGCTCGACGTCATGGTGGATCTCGCTCATGAAGGCATGACCATGATGGTCGTCACCCACGAGATGGGCTTTGCCCGCAAGGTGGCCAATCGCGTGATCTTCATGGACCGCGGCGAGATCGTGGAGGATGCGGCGAAGGAAGACTTCTTCGGCAAGCCGCGCAGCGACCGTGCGCAGAAGTTCTTGTCTAAGATATTGTCGCATTAGCTCCGTCGTCATTCCGGAATGCGCCGAAGGTGCAGGCCCGGCATCCATAACCCCCAGCCGGAGTTATGGATTCCGGGCTCATCGCTTTGCGAATGCCCCGGAATGACAGATTGAGGGTGATCACCACATCCAATTGGCCTATAAACGCGCCAAATTCCCTTCCTTCCAGGAGACCTGCCTTGGACCCGATCGCCTATGTCAACGGCTCATTCGTCCCGCTTTCCGAAGCCAAAATCTCGGTCCTCGATCGCGGCTTCCTGTTCGCCGACGGCATCTATGAGGTCTCGGCCGTGCTCGATGGCAAGCTGGTCGACAACGCCTCGCATCTGGCGCGGCTGGAGAGATCGGTCGGTGAAATCAAGCTGAAGCTGCCGGAGACGCTCGAGCGCATCACCGAGATTCAAAAGGAATTGATCGCGCGCAACAAGATCGAGAACGGGCTGGTCTATCTCCAGGTGACCCGCGGCGCCGACAAGGGCCGCGACTTCCCGTTCCCCAAGGCTGACGTAAAATCGAGCCTGGTGATGTTCACCTCGGAGAAGGACATCATCAACACTCCGGTCGCAAAGACCGGCATCAACGTGATCACGGTGCCCGACATCCGCTGGGAGCGCCGCGACATCAAGAGCGTCGCACTGCTCGCGCAGGTGCTGGCGAAGCAGGCGGCGGCCGAAGCCGGTGCCGGCGAAGCCTGGATGATGCAGGATGGCTATGTCACCGAGGGCGGCTCGTCCACCGCGTTCATCCTGACCCAGGACGATGTCATCGTCACCCGTCAGAACTCCAACGCGATCCTGCCGGGTTGCACCCGCAAGGCCGTGATCGCGCTCGCCGAAGAACGTCAGCTCCGCGTCGAGGAGCGGCCGTTCACGGTCGCCGAAGCGCACGCCGCCAAGGAAGCATTCATCACGAGCGCCTCCTCGTTCGTCCAGCCGGTGGTCGCCGTCGACGGCAAGAAGATCGGCGACGGCAAGCCCGGCCCGATGGCGACGCGGCTCCGCGAGATCTATGTGGAGTTCGCCAGGGCGACGGCGGTCTGAGCCGCGTACTGCCGTAGCGTGGGCAAAGGCGCCCTTGCGCCGTGCCCACGTCTTCTGTCCTGTTAGCCACAGAAGGTGGGCACGCTTCGCTTGGTCCACCCGACGAGACCTGCGTTGAGGGGGGCGCCGTCCCTACGCCGCCGACGCCTTTACCTTCACCGGATGAACCGCGCGAAACGCGATGGCGATCCTGTTCCAGGCGTTGATGGCGCCGATCAGCATGGTCAGGTTCACCGTCTCTTCCTCGGAGAATTGCGCGCGAACCTGCTCGTAGACGTCATCAGGCGCATGCGTCTGCGAAATCAGCGTGACCGATTCCGTCCAGGCCAGCGCGGCACGTTCGCGATCGGTGTAGAGCGGGGATTCGCGCCACGCGGCCAGCAGGTAGATGCGCTGCTCGGTCTCGCCGCGCTTGCGGGCGTCCTCGGTGTGCATGTTGATGCAGAAGGCGCAGCCGTTGATCTGCGACGCGCGGATCTTGACGAGCTCGATCAGCGATTTCTCCAGTCCCGTGGACTGGATCTGAGTTTCCAGCGCCATCAGCGCTTTCATCGTGTCCGGTGCGGCCTGGTAGAAATTCATGCGGGGCTTCATGGTCGTTCTCCTTGCTTGCTGGGGTGAGGTCAGTGAGCGCCACCGGCTGAGGTCTGGCCGGGCTTCTTCAGGAACAGGATCGCGACGAGTGCGACGATCAGGGCCACGCCGAGCAGATAAAATGTGTCGCTGAAGGCGAGGATGTAGGCCTGTTTCTGCACGGTATGGCCGATCGCGACATAGGCGCGATGCGCCGCGTCGGCGCGGTCGAGGATGCCGTGATTGACGAAATATTGCGTCAGCTGTTCCAGCCGGGTGCGGGTGGCCTGCTCGAACAGCGAAACCGACTGCATCAGCACATTGGAGTGATACTGCTCGCGCTTGGTCAGCACGGTCTGCAGCACCGCGATGCCGACGGCACCGCCGAGATTGCGCATCATGTTGAACAGGCCGGAGGCCGAGCCCGCGTTCTCCGCTTCAATGCCTGCTGTCGCGACCGCCGACAGCGGCGCCATCACCAGCGCCTGCCCGACGGCGCGGACGACATTGGGCCACAGCAGCTGGTCGGCGGCGTAGTCGCTGGTCATATGGATGTTCATGAAGTTGGAAGCCGCGAACAGCACGAAGCCGATGCCGATGATGACCCGCGCATCGAACTTCTGCATCAGGCGCGGCACCAGCGGAATCAGCAGGAGCTGCGGCAATCCGGTCCAGGCCAGCACCATGCCGATCTGTTCGGAATTGTAGCCCTGGATGCGCGACAGATATTGCGGCAGGATGAAGACCGAGCCGTACAGCGCGATGCCGAGCAGGAAATTGGCGAGCATGCCGAAGCCGAAGTTGCGGCGGCCCAGCAGGCGCAGGTTGAGCAGGGGCTTCTTCACCGTAAGTTCGATGATCAGAAAGGCGGTCAGCGCGACGGCCGCGATCACGCTGAGCTTGACGATGAAAGGCGAGCCGAACCAGTCGTCCTTGTTGCCTTCCTCCAGCACGGTCTGCAGTGCGGAGAGGCCGATCGCCATGGTGACGATGCCGGCCCAGTCGCCCTCGCGCAGCAGCGCCAGCTTCATCGGCCTGGCGTCGAGCGCGTACCAGAGCATGCCGACCATCACCGCGCCGGGTATGAGGTTGACGTAGAAGATGTATTCCCAGCCGAAATTCTCGGTGAGATAACCACCGATGGTCGGTCCGATCGCGGGCGCGAACGTCGCCGACAACGCGAACAGCGCGAGGCCGACCGGCTGTTTTGCGCGCGGCAGCAGCGTGATGATCAGCGTGAAAGCCATTGGAATCAGCACGCCGCCGGTAAATCCCTGCACGGCGCGCAGCACGATCATCTGCGACAGATCCTGCGCAAGCGCGCAGGCCGCCGAGAGAACCAGGAACAGGACCGCGTTGGTCAGAAGGTAGATCCGGATCGAGAACACCTGCGCCAGCCAGCCGGAGAGCGGGATCACCACGATTTCCGCGATCAGGTAGGAGGTCGAGATCCAGCCGCCGTCGTCAATGCCGGCGCCGATCGCGCCCTGGATGTCGGCGAGCGAGGCGTTGACGATCTGGATGTTCAGCACCGCCATGAAGGCGCCGAGCGTCGCGCCGATCACCGCGACCCAGGTTTTTGCGGATACCGCCCGCGCGGCGGGCGCAGTGGGAGCTGCGAGATGCGCGGCGGCGTTGACAGTGGGTTGGAGCGTGCTCATGGCTTCAGCCGCCGTTGGAGCGGGACGTGTTGTCCGCGAGCCGCTTCGCCGTCTCGCGCTCGGCCAGCACCGCCTGCTTGGTGTCGACCGTCGGCACCGCCGACATGCCGGGGCGCAGCAGGCCGGTGAGGCTGTGGTCGTCAAGCACGATCTTCACCGGGACCCTTTGCACGATCTTGGTGAAATTGCCGGTGGCATTGTCGGGCGGCAGCAGCGCGAACTCAAGCCCGCTCGCCGGCGACAGGCTGTCGACATGGCCGCGCAGCGTGCGATTGTGAAAACTGTCGACGCGTAACTCGACCGGCTGACCCGGCCGCACATGCGTGAGCTGGGTCTCCTTGAAGTTGGCGACGACATAGACCGCGTCGAGCGGCACCACCGCCATCAATTGCGTGCCGGCCTGAACGTATTGGCCGACCCGCAGTGAGCGCGCGCCGACGGTGCCGTCGACCGGCGCGGTGATCTCGGTATAGGACAGGTTCAACGCCGCCTGCTGCGCGACCGCGCGGGCCCGTTCGAGCTGGGCCGCGGCCTGGGCCCGCTGGGTGGTGAGCACGTCGATCTTGCGCTGCGCGGCCAGCAGGCCAAATTTCGCGTGCTGCAATTGCGCGCTGCTCGCGCGCAGCGCCGCGTCGGTCTGCTGCGCGCGCTGGATCGTGCCGGAGCCGGTCTTCATGAGGTCGTCGTAGCGGGCGCGCTCTTCCTGCGCGAATTTCAGATTGGCATCGGCTGCGCTGACATCAGCCGTGCTCTGCTCGATGATCGGCTGCTGCAGTTCGATCTGGGCATCGATGTTGCGCACCGAGGCCTCGCCGGCGGCGACGTCGGCTTTGGCCTGGTCGAGCGCCGCCCTGAAGTCGCGATCGTCGATCTTTGCCAGCGCCTGGCCCGCTTTTACCTTTTCGTTGTCACTGACCAGCACCTTGGCGATGTAACCGGAGACTTTTGGCGCGATGATCGTGGAATCGGCCTTCACATAGGCATCGTCGGTGGACTCCAGGTAGCGGCCTGTTTTCAGATAGTCGTAGCCATAATCGGCTGCGATCGCGGCGCCGAGCGCGAGCGCCAGCCCGATAGCGGCACGCCCGATTGCCTGCCGGGATGGGCGCAGGCCGATTTTTGTATTTGTTTCAGTGACATAAGTGGCGTTCGACATGGCATCCTCGGAAACTCCCACGCGGCCCGTCTGAAGGTGCCTTGCTGGGTGCCGGTAAGATGTGCCGTCGCCGCCGCTGTGATAATCGTGGATTAAGTTGAAGCATTATCCAGCAGGAGTGGATAATCCGGACAATGGATCGCTTTACCAGCCTCACCGCCTTTATCCACGTCGTCGAAAACGGCGGCTTTTCCGCCGCAGCGCGCCGGCTCAACATGTCGACGACCATGGTGAGCAACCATGTGCAGGCGCTGGAGGATCGGCTCGGTGTGCGCCTGCTCAACCGCACCACGCGGAAGGTGAGCCTCACCGAAATCGGCAAGGCCTATTACGACCGCTCGACCCAGATCCTCGCCGATCTCGAACAGGCCGACGATATCGCCAGCGAGTTGCAGTCGGTGCCCCGCGGCACGCTGCGCATCCACGTCGCCACCCATATGGTGCAGTTCGTCGCGCCTGTGGTGGCCAAGCTGCTGTCGACTTATTCGGAGCTCAAGGTCGATCTGCGCATGGGCGAGGCTGACGTCGATCTCATCGAAGAAGGCTACGACGTCGCCCTGCGCATGACCTCGCCGCCGGATTCGAGCCTGATCGTCCGCAGCCTCGCCACCTGGCGCCACGTGCTTTGCTGTTCGCACGATTATCTCGAGAAGTACGGCCGGGTGCAGAAGCTCGACGAACTCGCCGCGCACAATTGCGGCCGGCACTTGAACTATCCGTTCGGCGATGAATGGCGTTTCATCGACCGCAAAGGCGCACCGGTCTCCGTACGCATCTCGGGCAGCTTCGTCACCAATAGCGGGGAAGCGCTGCGCAAGGTCGCACTGGAGGGGGCCGCTATCTGTCTGATGGCGGGATTTCTCATTCAGGACGACCTCGAAGCCGGCCACCTCGTGCGCCTCTTGCCGGAATTGCGGACGATCGAGCTGTCCATGAACGCGGTCTATCCGCATCGTCATCATCTGTCGGCGAAGGTCAGGACCTTCATCGACCTGCTCGCGCAGCACAGCGCCGAGCAGCAAAAGCTGATCAATCCGTATTCATGAGCCCGCTCGACGACGGCTCCATACCCGCCAGAAAGTGAGTTGACATCAGCTGGGTACCTGGAAACAATGCAACCTGAGATATAAATATTTCCATTATGGACCGCGATGGTTCGGCCCGATCCCGTTTCTTCGATGTGACTTTTCGTTCAAGCCGGCATCTGCTTCTTCATTTCTTGCTTTTCCATCTCCGACGCATCGACAGGCGGCAAGCCGATCAACGTTCGATGGCGTGCCCGCTTCGCAGGGGATCGACAGCATCCTGTCGCGGTGAAGCTGAGCGGCTTGGCCGGATCCAGACCGACTGCAGCTGAAGGAGGCTTCGATGATGCTCGTCAGAACGGGATGGCTTGCGATCTTGCTGCTCGGCCTCACGGCGGCGAGCGGTGTGCAGCCTTCTTTTGCTGCCACCGACGATGCGTGGCCGGTCAAGAACAGACTGATTGGCGAGGACGGAAACAAGTCCAAGGACGTCAGCGGCATCGCCTGCACGACCGCGGACGGATTTCCCCGTTCGTGCCTCGTCATCGACGACAACCTCCAGGACGCTCAATTCATCGAGCTGACCGACGGCAAGCTCGTTGCCGGCAGCCCGGTCAAGCTGATCGACAACACGTTCAATGACAAGGCGCTCGAACTCGATGGCGAGGGCGTCGCCTTCTCCAACGGGTACTATTACGTCATCGGCTCGCACGGCCATCCCCGGGACAAGGACCACAAGCTTGATCCGAACAAACATGCCGATAAAATTCGAGCGAAGATCGCCGCGAGCAGCCAGATCGTCCGGTTTCGTACGACGGGGGCAGATGGCAATGCGTCAGGCCTCGAGCGCACGCCCAAGCTGAGAGATGTCATTGCGAACGAGCCGGCTCTTCTCCCCTTCGTGGATATGCGGCTGGAAGCCAACGGGCTGACGATCGAAGGCGTCGCGATCAAGGACGACCGGACGCTGCTCGCGGGATTCCGGGGCCCGGTGCTGAACGGCAAATGCGCCATCGTTCTGTCGGTCGAGATGGCGGCCCTGTTCGGCAACGCTGGAAGCCCGGACCATCGTCTGTACCGGCTGCCGCTCGGCGACGGACGCGGCGTGCGCGATCTTGCATCATTCGGCGATCGCGTTCTCGTCCTGGCGGGGCCCGCCGCGGACGGCCCCGGGTCTTATGCGGTTTACGCGTGGGACGGCTCGTCAGACTCCGTCGAACTGTTGAAGGACTTGCCGTTTGATCCCAAGCGAAAGCCGGAGGGGCTCCTGCCGCTGGACAAGACGTCAACCGGGCTGCGTGTCCTGATCGTGTTCGACGGCGACAAGGAAGGTGCGCCCACTCCGATCGAAATTCCGGGATCGGGGCCGCGACCTCCGCCCTGCTCCAGCGGCTAGCGAGTCGGGGCCGGCAATCGGCCGAATAGATCGTCGAGCGCGATGCCGATCGCGAGCAGGCGGCGATCGCTGCCTGCGGGGCCATCCAGTTCGAGCCCGATCGGTAGTTTGCTGGTGGCGCCGAGCGCGATCGGGATCTGGATTCCGGGAATGCCGGCGTTGCTGCCGGGGTCGGTGTTCTGGATGAACAGAGCGAAATTCTCCAGCGTGCTGGACTCCGGATTGGAGGGGATCGCAACGCGTGGCGTGGTCGGGAAAGCGATGGCGTCGAGCCGGTTGTCGGCAAAGATCTTGCTGTAGAGCGCTTGTAGCGCCGGTCGCGCGGTGTTGACCGCCGCATCGTAGATCGGCCCGGCATCGAGCAGCGTGTTGTCTGGACCCGGCAGTTTGCGCGGGATCACCAGGTCATCATAGGTGCCCTTCACGTCGGGGCTGGCAATCTCCCTCGCCAGCGCTTCCACGGTGAGACCCGTGCCGGTGTGGGCGAGATATTCGACCATGTCGTCATAGGCTTCATACAGCGCGACGGGAAAGCCGACCTGGCCGTTGAGCTCGGCGAGCTGCGGCATCTCGACCTCAACGATCGTGACGCCCTGTGCCTTCAGCTGAGCGATGGCGGCCTGGAAGGCGGTCTCGGTGTCGACATCGAGATTGGTCAACATCGTCTTGACGATGCCGATCCGCACCTGCTTCAGGTCGGCCGGTCCGACCGCCGCGCCATCCGTGATCACGCGATCGAGCAGCGCGACGTCGGCCATGGTCGCGGCCATTGGGCCTGCGGTATCGCGGGTATGCGAGATCGGGGCGATGCCGTGTTGCGGATAGCGGCCGACGGTCGGGCGCAGCGAGGCACATCCGTTCAGCGCGGCGGGCACGCGCACCGATCCGCCGGTGTCGGTGCCGAGCCCGCCTGCGACGATCCGCGCGCCGATCGCCGCACCGGTCCCGGACGAGGAGCCGCCGGCGATGAGGGTGCGATCATAGGCGTTGCGCACGCCGAACGCGGCGCCGGTCTTGAACGCGGTGGTGTAGCCGGAGATGCCGAAGGCCAGCTCGTGCATGCTGGTCTTGCCGATGATGATCGCGCCTGCCGCACGCAGTTTCGCCACGACCGGCGCATCGGCCTTTGGAACGTAGTCTCTGAGGGCGGGCGTGCCGGCACTGCAAGGCAGTCCCGCGACCTCGATGTTGTCCTTGATCACGATCGGCACGCCGCCGAGCGGCTTGTCCTTGTCGCCATTGGTGTCGAATGCCGCGGCGGCCTTCAGCGCGCCGGCCTCGTCCACGGTGATGAAGGCATTGAGATCGGCATTGGCCTTGGCCCGGGCAAGAGCCTCCGTCGTGAGGGCTGTACTCGTGACGGTGCCGGCGCGGAGGCCGGCTGCGGCCTGGCCCAGGGTCAATTGGTCGAAATCCATGATGCGTCACTCTCTTGGCGGGCAGCCATCAGGGCGCCCTCCCGAGCATGGAGGCTGAAGCCTCGCCGGCTCCGCGTCAACCGGCGGCGCGCATCTTTGGCGGCGACGACGTGTGGAGTCCGGCAAACAAGCGCTCGACCTCGGTCTTGGTCTTCCCGATCGCGGTGTCCTTGACCGGGCCATAACCGCGGACCTCCATCGGCGCCTTGGCAATCGCGACGAGATCCGGAAGACGCGCCGTACCGAGCTCGCCGAGCATCCGTTCGATCAGAGCTTCATACCATGTGATCAGTTCGCGCTCGGTCCGCCGGTCCCAGGCGTAGCCGAACGGATCGAACGGCGTCCCACGCAATCCCTTCAGCCGCGCGAGCATGGCGAGCGGCATCTGGATCCATTGGCCGAAGGTGCGCTTGCGCGGCCGCCCGCGTGCGTCGCGCGGCGACGGCAGGAATGGCGGTGCGAGGTGGTACTGGACGCTGAAGCCGTCCTCGAACTCGCGCTTAAGCTCATCGAGAAATCCACTCTGCATGTGCAGCCGTGCCACCTCGTATTCGTCCTTGTAGGCCATCAGCTTGAACAGGGCGCGCGCAACAGCTTCGGTGAGCGCCTCGCTGCTCAGGACGGCTTCGGCGTTGCGGACTTTTGCGATGGTCGCTCGGTAGCGCGCCGCATAGGCGGCGTCCTGATAGGCGGTCAGGAAGTCGGCGCGACGGTCGATGAGCTGGTCGAGCGTTTCGGCCTTGGGCGCTTCGTCCGTTTTCAAGAGCTTGGGATCGACGGCTGCAATCCGGCCCCAGGCAAAAGCCTGCTTGTTGCGCTCGACTGCGACGCCGTTGAGCTCGATCGCGCGCAGCAGCGCGGCAAGCGAAATCGGGACCAGCCCGCGCTGCCAGGCAAAGCCCAGCATGATGATATTGGCGTAGACGGCATCGCCGAGCAGCCGTTCGGCCAGTGCGTTGGCATCGATGGTGCCGAGATTGTCCTCGCCGATGACCTGACCGATCGCGCGCAGGCGGGCGGGGGAGCCGAGATCGGCGTCGCGGAAGCGGACGACGTCGCCGGTCGGCATCTCCGCGGTGTTGACGGCAGCGCGCGTGTCGCGGCGGTAGGTACCGGACGCCTTGGGCGAGGAGCTGACGACGAGATCGCAGCCGATCAGCGCGTCGGCCGCGCCCTGGTCGATACGGACCTGATGCAGCGCCGCGGGGCTCGAGGCGAGGCGAATGTAGCTCAGCACGGGCCCGAACTTCTGCGCAAAGCCGGTGAAGTCCAACACCGAGATGCCGCGTCGCTCGAGGTGCGCCGCCATGCCGATCAGCGCGCCCACCGTGATCACGCCGGTGCCGCCGACGCCGGTCACCAGCAAATCATAGGGCCGGTCGAGCGGTGAGGATGCGGGCAGGGGAAGCTTAGCCGCACGGCCGATCGCGTCGATCTGGCTTGCGCCCTTCGTCCGGCGCGTCGCACCTTCGACGGTGACGAAGCTGGGGCAGAAGCCGTTGAGGCAGGAAAAATCCTTGTTGCAGGCCGAGAGATTGATCTGACGCTTGCGGCCGAACGGCGTCTCCTTCGGTTCGACGCTCAGGCAGTTTGATTCCACCGAGCAGTCGCCGCAGCCCTCGCAGACGAGATCGTTGATATAGGCGAAGCGCTTGGGGTCGGCCATCTGCCCGCGCTTGCGCCGGCGCCGCTTTTCCGTGGCGCAGGTCTGCTGATAGATGAGGACCGAGACCCCGGGGATATTGCGCAGCTCGCGCTGTACGGCATCCATCTCCTCGCGCGGATGCAGGGTGACGCCGGCCGGCAGATCGGCAGGCGAGAATTGTGCGGGGTCGTCCGACACCAGTGCAATGCGCGTCACGCCCTCGGCGCGGACGCTGTGTGCGATGGCCTGCACGCTGATGGGACCGTCGACCGGCTGACCGCCTGTCATCGCGACGGCATCGTTGAACAGGATCTTGTAGGTGATATTGGCCTCGGCCGCGATCGCCTGCCGGATCGCCATCGAGCCGGAATGGTAGTAGGTGCCTTCACCGAGATTCTGGAAGACGTGCTTGCGGCCAGTGAATTTCGACGACGCCGCCCAGTTCACGCCTTCGCCGCCCATCTGGATCAGCGACGACGTCTCGCGGTCCATCCAGCTTGCCATGAAGTGGCAGCCGATGCCGGCCAGTGCCTTGGAGCCTTCGGGCACCTTCGTCGACGTGTTGTGCGGGCAGCCCGAGCAGAAATAGGGCGTGCGCGTTGCGCCCGATACGTTGATGGTGCGTGCGGCCTCCGGCATCAGCGCGGCCGCGCGTGCTGCGAGATTGAGGCCCGGAAACATCGGATCAAGCCGGCGCGCCAGCACGCCGGCCAGCGCGCGAGGCGACAGCTCGCCGATCCAGGAGATCAGCCTTGCGCCGGTTTCGTCGTGCTTGCCGACCATGCGTTCGGGTTTGCTGCCGGGATAATCGTAAAAATACTCCTTGAACTGGCTCTCGATGATGCCGCGCTTCTCCTCGACCACGAGGATCTCGCGCTTGCCTTTCACGAAATCCATGGCGTCATGCAGCGCCAGCGGCCAGACCATGCCGACCTTGTAGATATCGATGCCGATACTGCGGCAGGCGGCCTCATCCAGACCCATCAGCCGCAACGCCTCCATCAGATCGAGATGCGCCTTGCCGGTGGTGACGATGCCGTAGGTCGCGTTCGGATTGTCGTAGATCCGCCGGTCGATCGGATTGGCCTTCGCGAAGGCGTAGACCGCGTGCTTCTTCGCCTCCAGCCGCTCCTCGATCTGCGGGCCCGGCAAATCCGGCCAGCGGTAGTGCAGGCCGCCGGGCGGCGGCGTGAAGTCCGGCGTGCGGAAGGCGCGCGGCGGACGCAGCGCGACGGAGGCGCCGGACTCGACGATCTCCGAGATCGCCTTGAAGCCGACCCACATGCCGGAGAAGCGGCTGAGCGCATAGCCATACTCGCCGAACTCGAGATACTCGCTGACGCTCGCGGGATGCAGCGTCGGCATGAACCAGCTCATGAAGGCGACGTCGGACTGGTGCGGCATTGACGAGGAGACACAGCCGTGGTCGTCACCTGCGACCACCAGCACGCCGCCATGCGGGGAGGAGCCATAGGCGTTGCCGTGCTTCAGCGCGTCGCCGGAACGATCGACGCCGGGACCTTTGCCGTACCAGAGCCCGAACACGCCATCGACTTCGCGATCTCCTTGTGTCTCGACCTGTTGCGAGCCGAGCACCGCGGTCGCGGCGAGGTCTTCGTTGACGGCCGGCAGAAATTCAATGCGGTCCCGTCTCAGCCGCTCCTGGATGCGCCAGAGCTCGAGGTCGATGCCGCCGAGCGGCGAGCCGCGATAGCCGGAGATGAAACCGGCGGTGTTGAGGCGATGGGCCCGGTCGCGCCTGACCTGATCGAGCGCGATGCGGACGATCGCCTGCGTCCCCGTCAGGAAGACGCGGCCCTCGTCGCGATCGTAGCGGTCGGACAGCTCGTACGAATCGAGCGGCGGAAAGGCTTCCATGGCGGACCTCGCGCGGCATCCTGCCGAATGACGCAAGGGTATGCCCGGGCCGCTGGTAGGTCCTACCCATTCATCCGTTATGGGAGACAATATCGGTAGATTTTTGCGTATCGTGGTCATTTTTGGTAGATTTATATCAGCTCAGGAGTTTCCATGATTGAAGACCAGGACGCGCGGATTCTCGCCCATCTGCAGAAGGATGGCCGTGTCACCAACCAGCAACTGGCGGACGCGGTGGGCATGTCGACTTCGGCCTGTTGGCGCAGGGTGCGCGCGCTGGAGGAAGCCGGCGTCATCCAGGGCTACGCGGCGCTGGTCGCGCGCGAGCAGGCGGGCTTTGCGATGTCGGCCATCCTCCACGTCTCGCTGGAGCGGCACGACGCCAAGTTCGTCGACGAATTCGTCGCGCGGGTGACCAAGCGGCGCGAGGTGCTGGAGTGCTTTGCGACCACGGGCGACGCCGATTATCATTTGCGCGTCGTCGTGCAGGACATGGCGGCCTACAATCGATTTTTGGACGAGTTCATGTTCCGCATTCCCGGCATCCGCTACGTCCGCAGCAATGTGGTGCTGAAGGAAATCAAGTCGAGCGTGGCGCTTCCGTTTTGACGTCTTGCACAGCTGCCGTAGGTTGGGCAAAGGCGCGGTCTTCGCGCCGTGCCCACGATTTCGCCATGATCGAGGGAGGTGGTGGGCACGCTTCGCTTTGCCCACCCTACGGCACCGGTGCTATGGGGCTGCTACTCCCTCCCGCACGAACCTGTTGCGCAACGTGCCGACGCCGCTGATTTCGATCTCCACGACATCGCCATGCTTGATGTCGGGCGAGGCACCGTCCGTGCCCATCCAGATCACGTCGCCGGGCCACAGCGTGAAATACTTCGTCAGCTCGACCAGGAACGGCACTACGCCGAAGATCATGTCGGCGGTGGCGAAGCGGTTGGTCTCCCGGCCGTTGACCCGGACGATCGTTTCCATCTTTGCGAGATCGGCTTCGGTCTCGATCCACGGCCCCATCGGCTTGAACGTGTCGGCGTTCTTCGAGCGCCATAGGCTGCGGTCGGCCTTTTGCCAGCTACGCTCGCTGACGTCGTTGCCGATGGTGTAGCCGAACACGCAATCCATCGCGTTCGCTTCAGTGAGGTGCTTCACCTTCTTGCCGATGACGACGACGAGCTCGCCCTCATAGTGGATCTTCTCCGTCGCAAACGACGGGATCACCACGTCCTCGCCATGCGCGATCAGCGCGTTCTGGGCGCGATAGCCGATCTCGGGCCTGTCAGGGACGGCCGGCACGGTGCCGGCCTTGTCGGCGGCTTCTTTTAGGTGCTTGAGGTAATTCAGCCCGACGCAATAGAAGGTGCGCGGGATCAGCGGCAGCTCGATCCTGACGTCGCCGAGCGCATGCGCGCGCGCGGTGCGTTGCCATTCGCCGAAGGGATCGCCGTCGACCGCGATGACCTTATCGCCCTCGATAATCCCCCACGAGGACTTGCCTGTCTCCGTGAAATTCAACCAGCGCATGTCATGTACCCGCTATCACTCCGCGGCATCGCGCGGTTGCACTTTCCAGGCGCCGGCCGCCGGTCGCTTGAGCCCGAGGTTTTCCCGCAATGTCTTGCCGCGATAGTCCTTCTGAAACAGTCCGCGGCGCTGCAGCTCCGGCACGATATACTGCACGAAATCGGCGTAGGAGCCGGGCACGTAGGTCGCGGCGATGACAAAGCCGTCGCAGCCGCGCTCGACGAACATTTCCTCCAGCTTGTCCGCGATCTCCTTGGGGCCGCCGACCATGGCGTCCTGCACCTGACCGCGGCCGGAGAAGGTGACGAAGTCGCGGGCGCTCGGGTTGCTCTTGCCTGACGTCTTCAGCACGCCGTCGCGGATGCCGAGGATGCCCTGCATGCTCTTCAGCTCGTCCGTCGTCAGCGGCTCGTCAAGACCCTTGGAGGCAAAGTCGTAATTCAGAGCTTCGGCGAGCAGCGACAGCGCGTCGATCTGCAGCGGCAGCTTGTTGATCAGCGCCATCTTGTCTTCGGCTTCGGTCTTGGTCGCGGCACAGACCGGCGTCGTCAGATTGCAGAGGAACATCTCATCGGGATCGCGACCGGCCTTGGCGGCCTCGTTACGCACGGACGCGTAGCCGTCCTTGGCGTTCTGAAGGTTGCGCGCGGCGGTGAAGATCACCTCGCCCCATCGCCCGGCAAAGCGCTGGCCTCGGCCCGATGTCCCCGCCTGGATGATCACGGGATGGCCTTGCTGCGAACGCGGCACGGTGAAGGGCCCGCGAGATCTGAACGCGGCGCCCTTGTGATCGAGCCGCTTCACCTTGGCGGGATCGGCAAAGCGGCCGCTTTGCTTGTCCATGATGAGGGCGCCGTCCTCCCAGGTGTCCCAATGACCGAGCACGACCTCCATGAACTCGTCGGCCTTGTCGTAGCGGGAATCATGCTCGGGATGGGAGTCGCGCCCCATGTTGAGCGCTTCACCATCATTGAGCGAGGTGACGACGTTCCAGCCCGCGCGTCCGCCGGACATGAGGTCGAGCGTGGCAAACCTGCGCGCGACGTCGAACGGTTCATAATAAGTGGTCGAGCAGGTCGCGCCAAGCCCGAGCTTGTCGGTGACCATGCCCATCGTGGTGAGCACGATCAGCGGATCCATCTTCACGCAGCGGATGCCGTATTCGACGGTATGGGCGTGGTCGTTGCCGTAGCGGTCCGGCATCGCCAGGCGATCGTCGAAGAAGGCCATGTGGAACTTGCCGGCTTCGAGAATTCTGCCGATCTCCTGATAATAGTCCGCCGACATCGAATCGGCGCGCGAGTCCGGATGCCGCCAGGAGCTCGGCAGATTGGTGCAGTTCTGCGCCTGGAGGAAGCCGACCAGGACCATCTGTCTCGTCATGCTGCTGTCTCCTGATGCCGTCAGGTCAGATCGAGGACGGTGTCGAGCCTGTACTCGCGCGCCAGCGCGCGCAGTTTCTCCCAGGTGGCATCCTCGATCTCGATGCCGTCGCGCAGGCGCTGCTGCTCGCGCAGGCCTTCGATCTCGCCGGGATAGAACACGCCCTTGCTGCCTTCGGACGGCGGCGTCGATTTCAGATAGCGCGCGAACTCCGTGACCTCGCGCTTGAACTCCCGCAGCGGCCGGAAGGCGGCGACGTTGAACACCGCCATGAAGCATCCGTCGTTGTGACGGCCGGTCGGCTCGACGCCGAAGCCGAGACCTGTGAGCAGGCCGCAGAGCACCTCGACCATGGCGGCGAGACCACTGCCCTTGTAGCCCTCGGTGCCGCCGAGCGGCAGCAGCGCGCCGCCCTTGCGGTATTGCGTCGGGTCAGTGGTGTGCCGTCCGTCGGCATCGATGATCCAGCCCGTCGGAATCTCCTCGCCGCGCGCAACCGCGAGCTGGATCTTGCCGGCCGCCACCGCCGAAGTCGCCATATCCAGATAGAACGGTGTGTCGAGATCGGACGGCACCGCGATCGAAATCGGATTGGTGCCGAGCCGCGCCTCCTTGCCGCCGAACGGGGCGACATGTTTCGGCGAGCGCCCGGAATCCGCCGTGGCGATGCCGATCATGCCTGCGCGCATCGCCATCAAGGGGTAGGCGGCGAGGCGGCCGACGTGGCTTTGCCGGAACACGGTGCAGGCCGCGACATTCGCGGTCCTGGCTTTCTCGATCGTCAGCGCCATCGCCTTGGCGTTGACGTGGAAACCAAAGCCCCAATGGCCGTCGATCACGGTCGTGGTCGGCGATTCCTGGACGACGGTCCATTTGGCGCCGGGAACGATGTGGCCGGCCTTGATGCGGTCGATATAGGTGGGAACGGCGATCACGCCGTGGGAATCGTGGCCGGCCAGATTGGCGTTGACGCAGCCGACCGCGACGGCGTCGGCTTCTTCCTCGGAGGCTCCGGCGGCGCGGAGCAGGGCGGCGCTGACGCGCGTGAGGCGATCGGCCGTGACGATCGGCATGGCGTTCCCCGGGTCCTTGCCCTTGGCGGGCACTGATTGTTGGAGGCCATCGTCTCAAAGCGCAGCTGCGATATCAATCTCTCGTAAACCAATACAGGGCTGCAAATTCGTAAAGAGGTGTCCTCTCGCTGAGGTTTCGTCCCGTGCGGCGGTATTTTGGATGGTTTCGCCCGGGACGTTCGCAGCTCGTTCACTTTGATCGATTGTTTGCAGCGCGCAATAACGACCACTTAGGCGATGGCCCTCATAACGTCACCGGGACAAATAGGCAGAAATGCCCGGGAGCTAAGATCGTGTCGACGACACTCGCGCGCACCTTTGCGGCGTTGAGCGCCATTAACGAAGCGATCCTCTACGCGAAATCGCCGGACGAGCTGTACCAGAAGGTCTGCGACGCCGGGTTTTCGAGTGGGGATTTCTTGGCCGTTGCCGTGTTCCTGGTGGGGCAGGACGGCAGACGGCTTCTCTTTGCGGCGGGCTGCGGCGATGACGTCGCGCGTCTGCGTTCGATCGTGATTTCCACGGAAGCCGGCACGCCCGAAGGAGCCGGCGTCGGGGGCGAGGCGTTTCGCAATCAAAAGCTGTGCATCAGCAACGACTATCTGAATGATCCGCGCTCGCTGGCGTGGCGCGAGGGCGCGGCTGCGGCCGGCATAGGCGCGGCCGCAGCGCTGCCACTGCTCTGCGACGGCAGATGTGTCGGGGTGCTGCTGGTGACGCGTAGCGATTCGAATTCGCTAAGCGACCAGATGGTGTCGCTATTCGAGCGCATGTCGGCCAACATTTCCTATGCGCTGGACAATTTCGCGCGTGAGACCGCGCGGCAGACCAGCGAGCGAACGGCGCGGCGGCTCAACCGGATGTACGGCGCCCTCAGCGCCACCAACGAGGCCATTCTGCGCGCCAAGACCGAGCAGGAGCTGTACCAGCTCGTGTGTGACGCTTCCGTCCACGGAGGGAAATCGCTCGCGACCTACGTCCTGCTGAAGGACCAGGATTCCGATTGGCTGAAACCTGTCGCCGGCACGGGCAGGAATCTGGAGCTGGTCGCTCAGGCCCGCTACTCCGTCGACCCGGACAATCCCTATGGCCGCGGCATCTCTGGTGAGGTGTTTCGCTCGCAAAAGCCATGCCTGGAGGACGATCTCCCCCGTCGCACCAAGGGCACGCCCTGGGAGCAAGCCAACATCAACAGTGGCGTCGTCGCCTGTGTCGCTGCTCCCCTGATCAAGCATGGGCAAAGCATCGGCGTCATGCTGTCCTTCATCAGCAGCTCGTGGGCCAAGGACGAAGAAGTCGTCGCGCTGATGTTCCGGATCACCGAGAACGTATGCTTTGCCCTCGACAATTTCGGTCGAGAGTCCGAAAAGGTCCAAATCGCGGCCGAGGAGGAGCGGCTCGCGCGCATGTATGCCGCGCTCAGCGCGACCAACGAGGCGATCCTGCGGGCGCGATCGCGCGCCGAACTGTTCGATCTCGTCTGCGAGGCGACGGCCAAGGGTGCCAAGTTCACGTCGGCCAACATCGCTATGGTCGACCGAGACGCCAAGCTGCTGCGTGTCGTCGCCTGTTACGGGCCGAACGCGGACCAGGTTCGCAACTTCAAGTTCTCGATTTCCGAGGATGTGCCGGAGGGGCGCGGACTGACGGGTACGGCGTTCCGCACGCGCCGGCCGGCCGTCAGCAATGACGTGCTCGCCGATCAACGTATCGCGCCATGGCACGCCAGCGCGCGCCGCAACGGGATCGCGTCCTCCGCGGCCTTGCCGCTCTTCAACGGCGATCAGGTCGAGGGCGTGTTCCTCTTCAACTCTCCGGAGTGCGGCACGTTCACACCCGAGTTCGTTGAGTTGCTCCGCAAGCTGCAGGCCAATGTCGCCTTCGCGCTGGAAGGCTTCGACCGCGCCGAGGAAAGGGCACGGGCAGACAAGCTGCGCAACCGCCTGAGCGGAATGTTCGAAGCGCTGAGCGCGACCAACGAAGCGATCATGCGCGCCAAGACGCGCGAAGACCTGTTCGAGGCGGCGTGCCAGGCGGCCGTCCTCGGCGACGTGTTCGCGTCCGCCACGATCGGTATCATCGACAAGGAACACGCGCTGGTGCGCGTCGCCGCGGTGAAGGGGCGGCTGCAGCAGCAAATGGCCGGGCGAACCTGCATCATTTCCGTCGACCATCCCGAAGGCCAGGGGATCATCGGCAGTTCGCTGCGGGCCCGCCGGCCGAGCGTCATGAACGACTATCTGAACGAGCCGCAATCGGCCCACTGGCGGGCAAGGGCGATCGAGGATGGAACGCGGGCCGCCGCCTGCTTCCCGCTTCTGAAGGCAGGCGAGGAACCGATCGGCATTTTGCTTTTCCTCGCACCCGAGCCGAACACGTTCACGCCCGATCTGGTCGAGTTGCTCGGGCGCCTCGCCGAAAACGTCTCCTTCGCCCTCGACAATTTCGATCGTGCCGAGGAAAAGGCCCGTACCGAGGCGCAGAAAGAGCGCTTGACGCGCATGTTCGCAGCTCTGAGCGCGACCAACGAGGCGATCATGCGGGCGAAGTCGCGCGCCGAGATGTTCGATCTCGTGTGCCATGCGGCATCGAACGGCGCCAAGTTCACCTCGACCACGATCGCGCTGGCCAGGCCCGGCACGGACCAGCTCGAAATCGTCGCTGCCGCCGGCCCGTCCGCCGACACGACGCGCAGCGTTCGCCTCTCCATCGATCCCGAACGGCCCGAAGGGCGCGGGATGAGCGGTACGGCGTTCCGCACGCGACAACCCTGCATCAGCAACGACTATCTCAACGACGATCGCGTCCGCGTCTTCCATGCGGTCGTCCGCGGCGACGGGGCGCGCTCCGGCGCGGCATTTCCGCTCATCGCGCATGACCAGCCCGTCGGCGTCATGATCTACATGTCGACCGAGCCCGGCACCTTCACCACCGAGTTCGTCGAGCTGTTGCAACGTCTTGCCGACAACGTGTCCTTTGCGATGGAGAATTTCGATCGTGCCGACGCCAAGAACCAGGCGGACGAGCGGATCGAGTACCTCGCCTCGCACGATAGCCTGACCGACCTGCCGAACCGCGAGACCTTCAACGGACTCCTGCGGGAAGCGATCGACTCGGCGGAACGCCACGATCACCGCTTCGCGGTGCTGTTCATCGATCTCGACCGCTTCAAGGTCATCAACGATTCGCTCGGCCATGAGGCCGGCGACCTGCTCCTGCTCGAAGTCGCCAACCGCTTGCGCGGCGCGTTGCGGGAAAGCGATGTGGTGGCGCGGCTCGGCGGTGACGAGTTCGTGGTGATCCTCGACCGCTGCGGCGAGATCGACGACGTCCAGCGCATCGCGACCGGGCTGCTCGCGGCGCTCGCCCAGCCCATGGAACTGGCCGGACACGAGTGCCACACCACGGCCTCGATCGGTATCGCGATGTATCCGGCCAATGGCTCCGATGCGCAGACCTTGACCAAGAACGCCGACATGGCGATGTACCTGGCCAAGGAGGACGGCAAGAACGGCTACCGCTTCTTCTCCAACGAAGTGACGACGCAGTCGATCGAGCGGCTGTCGCTGGAGAGCGCGCTGCGCCGCGCGTTGGAGCGCGAGCAGTTCTCGCTGAACTACCAGCCCAAGGTCGACATGGCGACCGGTCAGATCACCGGCGTGGAAGCCCTGCTGCGTTGGGCGCATCCCGATCTCGGCAACATCTCGCCGGCTCAGTTCATCCCGCTCGCTGAAGAGACCGGCCTGATCGTGCCGATCGGCCGCTGGGTGCTGAGGGAAGCTTGTGCGCAGGCCATGGCCTGGCAGCGTCGCGGCCTGTTGCCGTTGTCGATGGCGGTCAATCTGTCACCGCGGCAGTTCGCTGACGAGCAACTGTTGCAGGACGTCGACGAGGCCCTGGCGGCCAGCGGCATGTCGCCGGTGCTGCTCCAGCTCGAAGTCACCGAGAGCATGATGATGCGAAATGTCGGCCGCGCGCTCAAGGTGCTCGATGCCATCCAGAGCCGCGGCATCCGCCTCGCCATCGACGATTTCGGCACCGGCTATTCGTCGATGTCGTTGATGAAGCACTTCCCGATCGACACCATCAAGATCGACCGCTCCTTCGTGCGCGACCTGCCACAGGATTCGGAGGATCAGGCGATCGCACAGGCCATCATCAGCATGGGCAAGGCGCTCGGCATGACCGTCGTCGCTGAAGGCGTCGAGAACGCCGAGCAGGAGGCATTCCTGCGCACCCATGGCTGCGACGAGATGCAGGGCTTTTTGATCTCCAAGCCGCTGCCGGCCAGGCAGATGGCTGAGCTATTGCGGCCGATGGTCCTGCCGATTGCGCCGCCGCTCCAGCCGGAGCAGGATGTTGCCGCCACGGAAGCGGCGACGCCACACCTGAAACGAGCTGTCGTCTGACGGCACGCGGGTGCAGTCCGCTGTCGCTGAAGCAAGGCGCGGGCGCGCCGGTCGGCTAACGCTGCTTGAACGGATGCGCCTTCTGGTGCCAGGCCCAGGCGGTGCGGATGATCGTCGCCAGGTCGGAATGGCCAGGGACGAAGTTCAGCACCTGTCTCGCCGCAGAGGGATCGGCGACCAGATAAGTGGGGTCGCCGGCGCGGCGCGGCTTGACGGTGTGCGGCACCTCGCGGCCGGTCTCCTGCCTGATCGCGTTCAGGATCTGGCGCACGGAAAAGCCGGATCCGGTGCCGAGATTGAAGCTGCCGCCGGCATGTCCGGCTTCCAGGAGCTTTAAAGCCGCAACATGCGCCGCGGCGAGGTCGGTGACGTGGATATAGTCGCGGATCGCGGTTCCGTCTGGCGTGTCGTAGTCGTCGCCGAACACGGCGAAGTCGACATGGCCCTGCAGCGCCATCATGGCGCGGGGAATGAGGTGGGTTTCATTGTCGCGCAGCTCCCCGATGCCGCCTGCCGGATCGGCGCCGCTGGCGTTGAAATAGCGCAGGCAGAACGCGCCGAAGCCGTAGGCCGAGCGGTAATCGGCGAGCATCCGCTCGATCATCAATTTCGACGCGCCGTAGGGATTGATCGGCATGCAGGGAAAATCTTCCGGCAGCTCCTTGGAATCGGCATTGCCGTAGACGGCGCCGGTCGAGGAGAACACGATGCGCTGGCAGTTGGCGTTGCGCATTGCCTGCAACAGCGACAGCGTGCCCTGCACATTGTTGATGTAGTATTTTTGCGGATCAGCCATGGACTCGCCGACCAGGCTCGCCGCGGCGAAATGCATCACCGCCGTGATCTCATGGTCGGCGAAGGCGCGTGCCAGCGCGGTGCCGTCGAGCAGATCGCCCGTCACCAGCGGACCGGCAACGAAGCTGCGATGACCTGTCGAGAGATTGTCATAAACGACGGGCTGATAGCCGGCGGCGGTCAATGCGCGGCAGGCATGCGATCCAATATAGCCCGCGCCCCCGGTGACGAGGACAGTCGGTCGGTCGGTCATGTCGTCTTCTTCTCTTAGCGGATGGGTTTATTGCGGCTGAAGAGAAGATAGAGCGCGCGGGGGTTGGTGGTCAAATAGCGCCAGAACAGGCGGCGCGGCTCGAGCAGGGTGCGCCAGGCCCATTCGAGTCCGACCTTCTGCATCCATGCCGGCGCACGGGACCGGCTACCCGACAGGAAGTTGAACAGGCCGCCCGATGTCTTGATAACGCCAACATTGGTCAGGTGCGGCGTGAACTCCTCCACGAATGCCTGCTCGTTGGGCACGCCGAGCGCGACCCACAGATAATCCGGCGCCAGCGCGTTGATCTCCTCGACTTTGGCGCGCAATGCCTCGCCTCGCAGATAGCCGTGGCTGTGTCCGACGATCTTGAGGTCGGGATAGAGCTTCTGGACGTTCTCGACCGCCGCGATGTTCTCGTCCTCGCTGGCACCCAACATGTAGAAGGTACGGCCCATAGCCTCCGCCTTGCGCGCGACGACGTGGAACAGGTCCGTGGTCGCGACCCGCTCGGGCAGGGGAAACCATGATTGCAGCCGCGAGGCCGCCACCAGCGGCTGGCCGTCGGCGTTGATCAGGTCGGCGGCGCGGAACAGGCGCTCGGTCTGCGGCTCCGTCGAACAGCGCGCCAGCACCTCGCCATTGGCCGAGGTCAGGAACAGGGGACGGCCGATGCGATTGTCGGGATCAGTCGCTTCGATCATGAAATCGGCGGTCGCTTCCAGATCGATCGCGGCCATGCGAAGCCCGCCGACGGTGATGCGCGGCACGTCGGCCGTCGCCGCCCGCCCGTCGATGTTGACGCGACGCTCAAGCATATTGTCTGCCTCGCTGGCGCGTCTGGAGTGCCGGGGTGAGCTCGTCGAGCACGACGCCGACGAGCTTGCGCTCGGCGCGGCCCAGCGCGGTCAGGATTTCTTCCAGGCTGTCGTTGATGTCGAGGCTGGTCGGCAGCACCGCCAGCAGCGCGTCGGTGTCGTCGAGCAGCTTGCGGCCGCCGGCCGAGAGCGGCATCGCGGGGCCGTCGAGGATCACGAGGTCATAGCCGCCTGCGGCGCGCGCCTGTGCAATCGCCTTGCGGATTGCGTCGGCGGCCTTGTGGGCGTCACTTTCGCCGACCGGCAGCACCGAAATGCCGTTGACCGTCTTGATCTCGCGGGCGGCCTTGCTGCCGATCGAGAGCCAGCCGAGCCTGCTGGGCTCGCTCTTGCCGGGGCGGCTGACCTTGTTCGAGAGGGCGTGGGCCTGATGGTCCGCATCGATCATCAGCACGCGGGCGCCGTCGCGCGCCGCCGCGAGCGCGAAATTCAGCGCGCTCACGCTGCGCCCGCTGGTCTCGCCGGCACCGACGATCGCGATGACCGGCATCGCCTTGTCGCCGGCGCGCCTGGCCACGGCAGTGCGCATGTCGCGCCAGGTGTTGAGTAGTTTCGTCAAGGGAAAGCCGGGCCGCAATGTCGGCCAGCCCAGCCTCGTGACGTCGACGCCGCCGCCGGTGGCAAGAATGGCGCCTAACGTGTGGATGACGTCGGCCTCCTGGAGGCGCGCGATCAGCGGCTTTTCGATCAGGGGCTTGTCGACCATCGCAGGCTGCAGCGGCGGCGCGGCAAGTTCGGGCAGGTCCTGCGCCACTTCCGCAGGTTGCGAAACCTGGGACGCCAGCGGCGCTTCCGGCTCCGGCAAAACCTCGGGAGTGTACGTCCTCTCCGGCGCGGGCTTGCGCTCACGGTTGGCCGGTGCGGGCGCCGGCGCGCCGACGAGCAGCAGTTCGGCTGCGGCGAACCAGCCCGACGCTGCGAGCGCACCGAAGATGAAGCCGATCATTGCGAACATGCTCATGGCGGGCGGGAACGAGCGCCGCTGCGGCACCGTCGCCTCGCCGATGACGCGGGCCGCCGACGTGTTCAGCGTCTCCTGCTCCTCGGTCTCGCGCGAGCGCTTGAGGAAGGATTGGTAGACGTCGCGGCTGGCATCGGCTTCGCGCTCAAGCTCGCGCAGGCGGACGGCGGCCTGGCTGAGCTGCACGCTCTGCCGCTTCTGTGCTTCCATGGCCCGGTTGAGCGAGGCCTCGTAGTCGCGAGCGCGTGTCAGATCGTTCTTGGCGGACTGGGCGAAGCGGTCGATCTCCTCGCTGATGGTGCGCTTGAGATCCTCGACCTGCTTCTCGGTCTGGCGCAGCGCCGGATGGCGCGGCCCGAGCTCGCCGGCCTGCTCGGCGTATTTCTTGCGCGCGTCGGCATATTGCGCGCGCAGGTTCGCGATCGTCGGCGATTGCAGCGCTTCCGGGATCGCCCCGGCATCGGCGGCGGTACGGCGGCTCGCCTCGATCTGGTCGAGCCGCGCCTGCGCATCCATCGTCGCCGCGCGGGCTGCGGAAAGCCGCTGGTTGCTGGCGGAGAGTTGCTGATCGCTGATCAGCGAGTCCTGGGTGCCGACGAAATTGTTCTGGGCCTTGTAGGTGGCGAGCGTGGTCTCGGCATTGCGCAGCCGCTCGCGCAGCTCCTTGAGGCGGCCGGAGAGATCGTTGGTGGCTCGCCGTGCGGCCGAAGCCTGGGAGTTGCGGGACTCGGCGAGATAGGCATTGGTCAGCGTGTTGGCGAGCATCGCGGCTTTCGCCGGATCCGTCGACCAGACCTCGATGTCGACGATGAAGCTCTTCTCGGTCTTGCGGATCGTGATGTGCCGGTTCAGGGCCTCGAGCGCCGCAAGCTGCACTTCCTTGTTGTCCGCAGCGGAGGGCGCGCGCGGATGCAGGCCGATCAGGCCGAGCAGCGACGACATCAGGCTCTGGCCGTCACCGCCGCCGAATTCCGGGTCCTTGTCGAGACCCGCCTGCTGGATCACCTTGAGCAGCACGCTGTTGGAGGTGATCAGCCGCGCCTGGCTCTCCACCACCATGGACATGCCGGAAACGTCCTGCGCGCGCGGCGTGAGCTCACGATCGACAAGCTGAAGCTCGCGCGGATCGACATAGAGCTGGGCGGTGGCGGTGTAGCGCGGCGTCAGGCTCTTGCCCACGGTGACGGCGAGCGTTGCGCCGAGCAGGGCAGCCGCGGCAATCGCGACCTTGCGCCGCCAGAGCAAATCGGCCAGCTCCAGCACGTTGAAGCCGGCTCGAGACTTCTGTTGCGAGGGCTCGGGTCTCGCCCGATCTATCGGCTGACTGTAGTCAAGCATGATCCCCAGCTTTCATTCCAAATGCCGCAGGCTGAGGGGCTACTCTTCGCTCTACGCCATGCACCCGGGATATAGGTGCCCAATCAACGCAACAGGGAAAATTAACCATACTCATTGAGGGACTATTCAACGAAATGGCAAACAAAGCGTTTAAGCGCTCGCCACTCTGCGGTGCGTCCTCGTCACGCCAGTGACGCCCGGGCATCCTGGAGATTAACGGTTCGTTACCGCGCACGGCATGGCCGCGAGGCTCCGCCTGTCCTGCAATGGGCCGCGCGCGCGTCATGATGCTCAGCTTTTCCGCAGGATGACGTGATAGTCGCCGCGACGGACGTCGGTCCCACGCGACAGCATGGTGTTCAGCACGGCCGCGCCGGCGTCCACGAGCGCCGCGAACAGCGGCTTGCGCCGGCGCATCTCGGGATAGCGCGGGCTCTCGACCTCACGGCGGTAGATCATCTCCAGCCCGTTGGCGGCCGCGAAGGCTTCGAGCCGGGGCAGCGTCACCAGCGGATGGAAGAAGGTCGGAAACGGCGGCTCGCCGGGCAGGCCGGCATCCTTGATGCCGCGGATGTGCCGGTAGAACCAGACGTGAAACCAGTGCGGCGAATATTTGGTGACGATGCCGGACAGCGAGCGGGGATTGGGCGCGCCGATCAGGATCAGCCCGCCGGGCTTGAGCGCATCGCGAAAGTTCAGCAGTGCGGCGTCGACATGGGGCAGATGCTCGATCACGTTGTAGCAGATCACGAGATCGAAGGTCTCTCGGCCGAAACGGTAGCTCTGCACGTCGCCGAGGATCGCCTCATCCGCGTAGGTGTTGTTGCGGACCTGGTCTTCGTCGATGTCGACGACGGTGACCTTGCTTCGGCCAGGCAATTCCGGAGGCAGGACGCTGCATGAGCCGCCGCCGGCTTCATAGATGGCGAGCCGGCCTTGCGGCAGTTCGCGTCGCAGCACATCGTGAACGGCGAGCAGGCTGTCGCGCGCTTCGCCGGGGACGAGGTCGTGAAGCGCCTGGACGGGTGCCGCGGACGCGGGGATCCGGGTCGCCGTGGCTGTCGCAAAGTCGATCGTGGCTGGCTTGTTCATTCTTCTCTGACCGCGCTTGTTCTATTCAAATTTACAGGAAAAAACTCGCGATCCCGAAGAGCAAATCTGATGCCGCGCCCTCTCACCGGTCGAGGTGCTTTAGGTCGGGTTAATGCGCATAGGCATTAACTACGGCATTGTTCATGTTGGGTCGTCACGGGCACATGGACCGCGAATTGCAGTACCACGCGCACATGGTTTCGCGGGAGAAACAGGCGAAAGCGGTTAAGCGCATGATGTTGTCCTGGGACGGCCGGGAAACCGGCGCGAGATGCTGGGCACGCGCCACCGAGCGGCCGTTCATTCTGGGACGAATCTGTCCCGTGGCGGGTGTGCCGTCACGGGAATGCGCGACTGCAGCAGGGCTTTTTCAACATATCTCGGACATTTAGAACGTCATGACATTGATCCCGACAGACCTGTCCGCCACCCGCATCTCGGATGCAGTGGGCGATCCCAACCGGGAGATCGTGGCGAGCTCCGTGGTCATCGACCTGTCGGTCGGGATCGTGGTCTGCATTCCCTGTTTCCGCCGTCCGCAGCATCTGCGGCTGACGCTGGAATCGCTGGTGAACCAGCGGACGCCGCGTTCCTTTGCCGTCGTCATGGTTGAGAACGATGCCGCACAGCGCGAGAGCGCGCCGGTTGCCGCGGAGTTTCTGGCCGCCAGCAGGCTGCAGGGCGTCTGCCTCGTCGAGAAGCGGCAGGGCAATTGCCAGGCGATCAACGCCGCGTTCGAGACGGCGCAGGCGCTGTTTCCTGCCGCGACCCGCTTCCTGATGATCGACGACGACGAGATCGCCTCACCCGACTGGCTCGAACTGATGGTTCGCACCGCGGAGGCGACCGGCGCAGACGTGGTCGGTGGTCCGGTGCTCCCTCACTTCGACGACGACAGCAAGCCCTGGCTGTCGCGTCATCCCGCTTTCTGTCCCGCCTACGACTATTCCGGCGCCGTGCCGCTGATCTATGGCTGCGGCAATTGCCTGATCACGCGCTCGGCCTTCGAGCGGCTTGATCGTCCCGCCTTCGACCTGCGCTTCAATTTCCTCGGCGGTGGCGATTGCGATTTCTTCGTGCGTTGCCGTGATGCCGGCATGACCTTCCACTGGACGGCGGAGGCGGTCATCACCGAGACAGTGCCGCAGAGCCGCACCAGCCTCGGCTGGATCGCCAAGCGCGGCCTGCGCATCGGCGCGATCAACTATCGTGTGCAGTACAAGGCTGCGCACAGCGCGTCGGCGCGTGCGCGAGTGTTCGTAAGGATGCTCGGGCGGCTGCCGCTCTCGCTGGTGCGCTCCGCAGGCCTGTTGCCGTCGTCGAAGGTCGTCGTCGCGATGCATCCCCTGATGGTCGCGCTCGGCTCCATGCTTGCCGCGTTCGGGATCGAGCCGAAGCCCTATGAGGCCTCCAAGATCGTGTCGTGACGATCAGATGCCGAAGCGGGCGAGGGCGGTCCTGGCCGCGGCACGCGGCAACGCCTTGAGCGAGCGCCGGCCGACCATTCCGAGATAAGCAAACGCCTGGCGATATCGGCCGAAGCGAACCGCCTGCATCGCCGAATAGGTGATGAGGTGAAGTTCGGCGGCGAGGCGCAGTCCGGCCGCGGTGCCCTCGGGCAGGCGCGCCAGGATCAGTCCGTCGTCGAACACCCGCGCGATGGCCGGGAAGAAATCCTTCGGCGTTCGAACCGCGGCGTTCATGGTATTGGCGGTGTGCAGTCGGTAATCGAGCAGCAATTTTGGCGCGAACTCGAATTCACCGATCGCCGCGAGGCGGCACCAGCAATGCCAATCCTCGCAATATCTCAAGGACGTATCGAAGCCGCCGATGGCCCGGAAAGCTTCGGCGCGTGCGAGCGCGATGCCGCCATTGACGATGAAATTGCCGGCAGCGAGCCGCGTCAGCACGTCGCCGGACGGCTTCCGGCGTCCCTTCAGCAGGCCGCGCCGGCCGATCTGATGTCCCTCGCTGTCGATCGTATTGTAATCGCCATAGACGAGCACCGCCCGCGGAGCCCCGCGTGCCGCTACTAGCAGTGACGACACTGCGCCGGGGCGAAGGCGGTCGTCGGCATCGAGGAAGAGCAGCCAGTCGCCGCGGGCATATCGCGCACCGAGGTTGCGCGCTGCCGACACGCCGGCGGAATCATTGGTGATCAGGCGCAGCCGCGGATCGCGAATGCCGCTCACGATGGCGGTGGTGTCGTCGGTCGATCCGTCGTCCACGACGATCACTTCGGCCACGTCGCTTTGCGCCAGTGCGCTGACGAGGGTTTCGGCGACATAGGCCGCAACGTTCTTGGCGGGAATGACGACGGACACCGACCAGGTCGGGCTCGACGGCTGCGGCTGGCGAACCGCCGGAACCAGGCGTGTGGTGGCCGGCAAATCGAGAACGTCTTCGGCGGTGATCTGAGCCACGGCTCGCCTTTAAGAGTCTGTTAACCAGGGCGCATGCGCGGAACGGATGATGCGATCGATCGCACTCATGGGCATGCCCGCGAATGATACTCGCATTACAGTCGGATCGTTGACGGGAACGCATGCGCGGCGCCGGTTTCGTCAGTTAGCGTTAAGCCGCTGGCATTAAGCCTGAGGTAAATTTGGAAGAGTGCGACAGCCGGTCCCATGCGAGAATGCGCATCAGGCTGCCGCGGATGGACCCAGTGCCCGCTAAGACGTTCGAACACGACCCCGATGCGATGATCCTCAACCTCTTCTACGAGGACAAGGATGACCGCTGGTTTCCCGGCGACCGGCATCTGCGGCGCGTGGCGCGCCGCATGCTGCTCGGCGAGCCGCGCATGAGTGGCCAGCTTCGCGTGTTCCTCAATCTCTGTGCGGGACTCGACCGGCTCGGCATCCGGTACCGCGTCAACGATTACGGATACATCGCGCAGCATCCCGAAGAGCTCGCCTGCATCATCGGCCGTACCTTCCTGCTCGACAAGTTCGCGTGGAAGAACCCGATACTGCTTGGCGTCGCCGCTCACAATCATCCGCTCGACGACCCCGATCTGTTCAAGCGCCTGCCGGTGAAGAAGGTCGTGGTGCCCGGCCCCTGGTACGTCGACATGTACCGGCCGTATTGGCCCGAGACGGAGGCATGGCCGGTCGGCATCGACACCGATCTGTGGGCGCCATCGGCGCAAGCGCAAAAGACGATCGACGTGCTGGTCTACGACAAGGTCCATTGGGACCGCGAGCGCTATGCGCCGGAGCTGATCGAACCCGTCCGCGCCCGTCTGCGCAAGGAGGGCCGCTCGTTCACGGAGCTGCGCTATGGCAGCTACAAGGAAGAAGATTTTCAGGAAGCGCTGGCGCGTTCGCGCGCGATGATCTTCCTGTGCCAGAACGAGAGCCAGGGCATCGCCTATCAGCAGGCCTTGTCGTGCGGCGTCCCTGTTTTCGCCTGGGATCCGGGCGGCCCGTGGCGGGACCCCGATTACTATCCGCACCGTGTACAGTTCGCGCCGGTGTCGTCGGTGCCGTATTGGGATGAGCGCTGCGGCGCCAATTTCGCCAACGTCGCGGGCTTCGAGGCGGGCTGGCAAAGTTTCTGGGACGGGTGTGCCGCGGGCGCGTTCGATCCGCGCGGTTACGTTCTGGACAGTCTCACATTGGAGCAACGAGCGCTGCAATATTACGAGATCGCGCGAAGCATCATGCGGCCGCCGGCGGCGCAGATGTCCGAAGAGACCGGCGACGGACTCTCAACGGGGCTGAGCCCCGACCCGGAGCTTCGCAGGCGTCATGAAGTGACTTGAACGATGAACCGCAGCGCCGCCGACATCACCGACCTCGAGGCCCGATCGCTGAGCGGCGCCTTCCGCAACGGGCTGGCGGAGCTGAATGCCGTGCAGGCGGCGCGCTGCCTCGTCGTCGTCGCAGCGCTGCTGCTGGTGCTGGTGACGCTCGATCCCTTCCCGGACCTGCGCAATCCCGATGCCGCCGCCGTCGTCGGCGGACGAATGGCGCTGACATATATTGCCTGGGGGCTACTCGCTGCGGTCGCGGTGCTGCTCGTCGCCACCACGGATGCGCCCGCGCTGAGGACGCTGGTGACACCGCTTCACCTCTGCCTCGTGGGCTGGCTGGCGATCAACATCATCCTCTCCGAAAGCCGCGGCGTCTCGATCCAGCGCTTCGTGCTCGCCGCCAGCGTAACGTCGCTGGCCGTCCTGCTGCCCTTGCTGCCGCCGACGCAGCGCAGCTTCAATCTGTGTCTGGGCGGAGCAGCACTGGCGCTGCTCGCGCTGTGCTATCTCGGCGTCCTCCTCGCGCCGGATTATTCGATCCACACCGCGCTCGATATCGGCGAGCCGCAGCTCGCCGGCGACTGGCGCGGCAGTTTCGGCCACAAGAACATCGCCTCGCCCGTGATGACCATCCTGGTCTATGTCGGGATCTACCTGACTGCTGTCGGCTCGTTCGTGATGGGACCCGCGGTCGCCGTGCTCGCAGGCATCTTCCTGATCTTCACCGGTGGCAAGACGTCGTCGGTGCTGTGTCTTGCGGTCTACGTGCTGGCGTCACTGGTCTACGTGACGCCGAGCCTGTGGCTGAAGCGGATCATCTGCTTCGTGCCGCTGATCGTGATGAATTTGCTGACGGTCGGCAGTGTCTTGAGCCCGGCGCTGGGCGCGGTGACGCGAATGCTGCCGCTCGATCCGACCTTCACCGGCCGCTCCGCGATCTGGGAGTTCGCGCTGGCGGCCGTCGCCGAGAAGCCGATCATCGGTCACGGCTACGCGGCGTTCTGGGATGATGTCACAGCGCGGCAGACGGCGCAGGGCGCCGAATGGGCGACCTCGGCGGCGCACAGTCACAACAGCTATCTCGACCTCGCGGTCACCATCGGCCTGCCGGGGCTGCTGCTCGTGATCCTCATCTTCGTGCTCGCACCGCTCGGCAATTTCCAATCGGCCCGGGCCCACAGCCGCAGTGGCGCTTTGGCAAAGCTCTTCCTGACCGTCTGGCTGTTCGGCCTGTATTACGGCGCGACCGAGACCTTCCTGCTCGAGCGGCAGAATCCGATCTGGTTCATGTTCGCGCTCGCGGTGGCCGGGCTGCATTTCCTCGCCAGGTTCCAATGCGTCGCGCAGATGGAACCGAAACGCTGACAGCTTGTCGCAGTCGGCGCGATGGTGGCATCGGCTTAAGGATATGCGGCTAGGTCTCTTGCGACGTGCGACAAAACATAATCCCAGTCCTTAATCGTATGCCCCGCAGATGACGTTCCTCAGCGTCGAGCAACCAGATGGTCTCGTGTCCGGCCCGCCGAAAATCGCGATCGATTTCGTGCGTGACTGGCGGCAGGCCGCGCCGCGACTGAGCGCCGGGCATCGCACCGCATTCCAGCATGGTTACTGGCTCGATGCCTGGTATCAGGCGTTTCACGATGTTGCGCCGCTGATCGCGGTCATCTCGGATGCCGCCACCGGCGACGACATCGCGCTGGTGCCGATGGTCAGCCATGTCAGGCGCGGCATCCGCATCGTCGAATTCGCCGATCTCGGCGTCTCCGACAACAACGCGCCGATCCTGGCGCTCGATGCCGCGTTGGACGCCGTCGCAATGGATGCGATTGGCGGGGCCCTGGTCGAGGCGTTGCGCGCCTTGCCGGACTGCTTCGATCTGCTTCGCCTCAGGAAGATGCCGGCCCACGTCAGCGGCAAGCCGAATCCGCTGGTCGCGATGGGGCGGATCGGATCGTCATCGCTGAACGGCAATGTCGTGCTGATGGGCGACGACTATGCCGACTATCAAGCCGCGATCAAGCGCATGCAGATGCCGCGCTGCTGGCGCGTCTTCGACCGGCACGAAGGCGCGCGGTTCGAGATCGCCGCGGACGTTGCGCGCGCGCATGAGCTGCTCGACGTGATGGACGTGCAGCAGCAGGCGCGTATGCGCCAGCTCGGCTCGCGGTTCGTCCTCAATGACGACGCCCATGCCCGGTTTTACCGCGAGGTTGCCCATCGCGGCGTCGCGGATGGCTATGCCGTCGTCACGGCGCTCGTCTGCGACGAAGGGACCGTCGCCACTGCGTTCGGCGTCAGATCCGACGCGACTTATTATCTCCTGCGCATCAGCCACGCCGGCACTGCGTGGTCGAGCTGCTCGCCGGGGCTACTCGTCATCGAGCGTACGATGGCGGCGCTGCATGCCGGGGGCGTGCGCCGTTTCGACCTCAGCATCGGCAATCAGGACTACAAGCGGCGCTTCGGCGCCGAGAGGGTCCCGCTGACCGACGTCAGCGTCGCGCTGTCTTGGCGCGGCGCTCCCTTTGCGTGGCGCGACCATGCCGCGCAGGGCCTGCGCCGCCATCCCGCCGCTGCGGCCCTTGCAGCGCGAGCCATGGGCAAGGGAAGCCGCTGAAGCGGCATTCCCGAATGGGAATGCCGCATTCATATCACGCGTGAAGCTCACCCATGGAGCTCAGCCGTGGAGCTTCTTGGCGGTCTCCGCGATCTGGCGTCCCTGATAGCGCGCGCCGGCGAGCTCGTTGGCGCTGGGCTGGCGGCTGCCGTCGCCGCCGGTGATCGTGGTGGCACCGTAGGGCGCGCCGCCGGTGACCTCGTCGAGCTTCATCTGGCCGGCGAAGCCGTAGTTCATGCCGACCACGACCATGCCGAAATGCAGCAGGTTGGTGATGATCGAGAACAGTGTCGTCTCCTGGCCGCCGTGCTGGGTCGCGGTCGCCGTGAAGGCGCCGCCGACCTTGCCGTGCAGCGCGCCCTTGGCCCAGAGCCCGCCGGCCTGGTCGAGGAAGTTCGCCATCTGCGAGGCCATGCGACCGAAGCGGGTGCCGGTGCCGACGATGATCGCGTCGTAATTGGCGAGATCGTCGATCGCAGCGACGGGGGCGGCCTGATCGACCTTGTAATAGGAGGCCTTTGCGACCTCGGCAGGCACCAGTTCCGGCACGCGCTTGATATCGACGGTGGCGCCGGCCTCGCGCGCGCCTTCGGCGACGGCGTTGGCCATCGCCTCGATGTGGCCGTAGGCGGAATAATAGAGGACGAGAACTTTGGTCATGGTGGTCTCCGTTTGGTGATGGGTTGTTCTGTTTGCCGTCGTTGCCGGGCTTGACCCTGCAACCCATCGATCTTCAACAACTCTTGCGAAGGTGATGGATGCCCGGGTCAAGCCCGGGCATGACGGGTTTTGTGTGGGTCGCGCTTACGCCGCATCGACGAGCACGAGCTCCGTATCTTCCAGCGCGGTGATCTTCAGCGTGCTCTCGTCGCGAATCGCGGCGCCGTCGCGGGCATTGACGCGCACGCCGTTGATCTCGACGGCGCCTGCCGCAGGCACCAGATAAAGATGCCGTGACTTCTGCGACACGTACTCCGCGCTCTCGCCGGCCTTCAGCGTGGTGGCGAGCACCCGCGCATCGGCGCGGATCGGCAGCGCGTCCGTGTCACCGTCGATCCCGCTCGCGATGGTGACGAGCTTGCCGGAGCGATCGGCCTTCGGAAACGGCTTCGAGCCCCAGGTCGGCTGTCCCCCGCGTGCCACCGGCTCGATCCAGATCTGGAAGATGCGCGTCTGCGTCGGCTCCAGATTGTATTCGGAGTGGCGAATGCCGCTGCCGGCGCTCATCACTTGCACGTCGCCCGCTTCGGTACGGCCCTGATTGCCGAGGCTGTCCTGATGGGTGATCGCACCTTCGCGCACATAGGTGATGATCTCCATGTTGGCATGGGGATGGGCGGGGAAGCCGGTGTTGGGCGCGATCTCGTCGTCGTTCCACACCCGCAGAGCGCCGTGGCCCATGTTGTCGGGATCATAATGGCTGGCGAACGAGAAGTGATGTTTGGCTTTGAGCCAGCCGTGATCGGCGCCGCCGAGCTTGTCGAAAGGTCTGAGTTCGATCATGTGCGTCATCCTTGTTTGGGCGGTTGGCACCTCGTTCAGGCGCCGAAGCCGCCATCGACGTTGAGAACGGTACCGGTGACGAAGGAGGCGTCCGGGCTCGCGAGGAACACGATGCCGGCTGCGACTTCCTCGGGACGGCCGAAGCGCTGCAGCGCGTGCTGCTTGCGCTGGGCTTCCGCGAAGTCGCGGTCGTCATCCGGATTCATGTCGGTGTTGATCGAGCCGGGCTGTACGACGTTGACGGTGATGCCGCGCGGGCCGAGATCGCGCGCCGCGCCCTTGGTGTAGCCGACGACGGCCGCCTTGGTCGCAACGTAGTCGGCAAGACCGGGGAACGAGGCGCGATCGGCCAGCATCGAGCCGACGGTGACGATGCGGCCGCCTTCACCCATCAACTGCGAACCGGCGCGGATCGCGGCGATGACGCCGTGCACGTTGACCTGGTCCTGACGTTCCAGCGCTGCAGTGTCGGCATCGGCATCGTCGGTCGCACCGCCAGCAGCGACGCCGGCATTGTTGACGAGAATGTCGAGATGGCCGAATTCCTTTGCGACGTCGTTCACGAGCTTCGTGACGTCCTTGGCCGAGGCCTGGTCTGCCTTGAAGGCGCGGGCTTTGACGCCCCGGGCCCTCAACTCGGTAACGACCGCCTCGGCCTTTTCGGGCGAAGCGACGTAGCTGATGGCGACGTCGGCGCCTTCATCGGCGAGGGCGCGGGCAGCGGCCGCGCCGATGCCGCGCGATCCGCCAGTGACGAGGGCAACTTTTCCTGAGAGCTTCTTGGTCATTGGATTTCTTGTCCTGAATTTCTGATGACCCTTGGATAAGCCTCCCCCCGTGGTATAGAAATAGAAACTGTTGAAACCTATTGTTTCGATAAATTCACTAATCGGATCGGCCCCATGGCAAAACTCCCGGATTTCGAGGCGCTGGCGATTTTCGCAAAAGTCGTGGAATTACGGTCATTTGCGGGGGCCGCGAGCGAGCTGGCGATGTCCAAGGCGACGGTGTCCAAGGCCGTCACGCGGCTGGAGGAGCGGCTCGGCGCGCGGCTGTTCAACCGCACGTCCCGCCGGCTTGCGCTGACCGACGCGGGGCACAAGCTCGCCGAGCGCGCGACGCGCCTCTTGACCGATGGCGAAGCGGCGGAGAACGAGGCGCTGGCGCAATCGGTCGCGCCGCGCGGGCTGGTGCGGCTCGCCGTGCCGATGACGTTCGGGATCAAGGCGGTGGCGCCGCTGCTGCCGGAATTCTTTGAGGCCTATCCGGAGGTCTCTGTCGATCTGCATTTGAGCGATGCGACGATCGACCTGATCGGCGAGGGCTTTGACATGGCGGTGCGGATCGCGCGGCTGCCGGACTCCTCGCTGATCGCACGGCGCCTCTTCACCATGCCGCGCTTCACCGTGGCCGCGCCGTCCTATCTGAAGAAGCACGGACGGCCGACGCATCCGATGCACCTGGCCGAGCACAAATGCTTCAGCTACGCCTACCTGTCGACGCCCAACATCTGGCACTACACCAATTCGGCCGGCGATCAGGCCAGCGTGCGCCCGGGCGGTCAGCTCCGCGTCAACAATGGCGAAGCCGTGATGCCGGCGCTGATCGCGGGCCTCGGCATCGCCGAACTGCCCGAGTTCATCGTCGGTGAAGCAATTTCGTCGGGGGCCGTCGAAGTGATCCTGAAGGACTGGAAGCAGGCCGAAGGTGCCGTGCATCTGGTGACGCCCCCCGGCGGCCCGCGTCCCGCCCGCGTCGAAGCGCTCGGCGATTTCCTCGCCGCCAAGCTGCCGGGCATGTGCAAGCGGCGGCCGCGCGGGAAAGGCCAGGACGTCATAGAACGAGCGGTATGAACCGTCGCGTCATTGCGAGCGCGGCGAAGCAATCCAGAGTGCCTCCGCCGAGGGATTCTGGATGGCTTGGTCGCAAGCGCTCCTCGCAATGACAGTAGCGCCAACTACAACACGTTGACGCCATTGCTCGCCACGATGCGCAAGGCTGGCTTCAGCGTGCCTTCCAGCTGCACCTTCAATTCATGCACGCGCGGATCGGTCGAGTGTGCCGCGCAGATGGCATATTGACGGACGGATTGCACCAAGGCGTGGCGCGCTTCCGGTGTCCGCGTCAGTTCGGGCGCTGAAAGCCGCAGCACGATCGCGGCGAGATTCACCAGCATCTCGTCCAAGGCGATGTCGATGGTCGCGAATTTTCCCATGGCGGCCTCCCTGGCAGGTTAACCGAGGGTGCGGGGCTGCGTTCCGGAGCGGGCCAAACATGGCTAACGCTTCGTAAACGGCTTGTTCTTGCCGATCGCCACGCTAGGCTGGCGGCGAAACAAGAAGAAATCGAGGAGGGACCTGCCATGGATCGACGCGATATCCTGCGCGCCGCTGCTGCACTGCCGTTGCTGCGCGTTGCGTTACCTGGTCCGGCCTTCGCGCAAACCTATCCGGTGCGCAACATCACGATGATCGTGCCGTTTCCGGCCGGCGGACAGGCCGATCTCGCAGCGCGGCCGGTGGCGATGGCGCTCGAGCGGATCCTGGGCAAGCCCGTCATCGTCGACAACCGTGCCGGAGGCGGCGGCGGCTCGGTCGGCAATGCCGCGGCGGCACGCGCCGAACCCGACGGTTACACGCTGTTGATGACGCTGTCCTCGCTCGCGGTGCTGCCCGAGGCCGATCGGCTGTTCGACCGCCCCGTCGCCTACGAAGTCTCGCAGTTCATGCCGATCGCGCGCGTGCTCGCCGATCCCACGCTGCTCGCGGTGCCGGCCTCGGCGCCATGGAAGACTGCGCAGGAGTTCGTCGAGGATGCGAAGAAGCGGCCGGGCCAGATCACCTATGGCTCGTCAGGGCCCTACGGCACGCTGCATGTGGCGATGGAGATGTTCGCCAACAGCGCGGACATCAAATTGCTGCACGTGCCGTTCCGCGGCGCAGGCCCGGCGCTGACCGCGCTGCTCAGCGGCACCGTGCAGGCGATCGCAGCCGCACCGGGGACGCTGAAGCCGCAGGTCGACGACGGCAAGCTGCGCGTGCTCGGCAATTGCGGCGCGCGGCGCATCGCGAGCTTTCCCGACGTGCCGACCTTCCAGGAACTCGGCTACAAGGACGTCGAGATGTACATCTGGGCCGGACTCTTCGCACAGAGTTCTCTTCCCGCACCAATCGCGACCCGCTTGCGCGAGGCGATGGCGCAGGTGATGACGAGTCCCGACGTGCTCAAGGCCTTCGAGACCTCCGGCAGCCTGGTCGCCTATCAGGATGCGCCGGCGTTTGCGCAATTCGTCGCGACCGACAGCACGCGGCTGATTGCGGCGGTGAAGAAGATCGGCAAGGTGGAGTAGGTTCCAGCGCCGTTTTCACATTTTTTTGTTGGTCCATAACCGGCTCCCGCCCCATTGATGGAGGAGATACCAAGGAATCGACGTCGGAAATTGAGAAGGATCGGGACATGCGAACACAGCGAATTGCGCTGGGTGTCGTGCTCGCGATCGGCGGCATGGTGGCGCCGGGCGCAGCATTCGCCGAAGAATATCGCGGGACCATGGAACAGCAGATGGCCTGCACGCCGGACGTCTGGCGTCTATGCAGCGATCAGATTCCGGACGTCGGCCGGATCACTGCCTGCCTGCGGCAGAATACGCCGCAACTGTCGAGCGGCTGCCGCGCCGTTTTCCAGTCCAACAACCAGATGCCGCCGCAGCAGCAGGTGCAACGTAACCGCGCCGCACCGCAGCCGCGCTACGACAACGCGCCGCCGCCTCCTTCGCAAGTGCAGCCGCGCCCCTATGACGACAGCGACGATTAGGCTTTCTTGAACGCGTGATCCGGACGAGGCGCGCGGCGCGAAGATGTCGTGGTGGCGCCTCGTTCAGCGCTCGGGTCTGCTGTCCGATTCAGGTCGGTTTCCGAGCACCATGCGCATCAGCACACCGAAGAGAATGGCTGCGACCGGCCAGTGGAACCAGATCCTGTGGCTGGTCATGAGATTGATCACAATCAGGAAGGCGGAAATGGTCAGGGCGGCTGCGACCGGGCGGGGCACCCTTGTGAGCCACTCCGAGACGACATTCGTCGGCGACGATGGCGCGCGCCTCTCGTCCACCCAACGAGCACGCGCCCGTTCTGAGGGACGTGCGCTGTCCTGGATGCCGAAGCTCGCCGGCCCGGCGGCCTGGCCGCCCAGCGTCAGCCGGTAACTGGTCAGGGGAGCAATGTTCTTCATCGGACGCTGGCCGAGGCAGTCGAAGCCGACGGACAATTTGTTATGCACCTGGTCGTAGACGGAGCTCGAGATCACGACCCCGCCGGGCTCGGCAAGCTCTTGCAGCCGCGATGCGATATTGACCCCGTCGCCGTAAATGTCCGAGCCGTCCACCATGACATCGCCAAGATTGATCCCGATGCGAAACTGCATCGGGCTCGCCTGGGTCGAAGCCTGACTGGCGATTTCCTGCTGGATCTCGACGGCGCATTGCACGGCCTCGACGACGCTGGCGAACTCGGCGATGATGGCATCGCCCCAGGTGTTGACGATGCGGCCGTCATGGCGCTCGACCAATCGCGCAATAGCCGTGCGGTAGCGGCGGAGCGTCTCCAGCGTTCCGGTCTCGTCCGCTTCCATGAGACGCGAATAGCCGTAAACGTCGGCGCACAGCACGGTGGTTAGTCGTCGTTTCACCTTGTCGTCGGTCATCGTCGCCATGCTAGCCTCCCTGACCGGCAAATGCACCAGAGATCGTATCCGGTGCCGCCTTACGTCCTGACCTCGCAGACATCGACCCATTCGGCGGCGGTCAGTTCGGCCATGCGGTAGGGGGTGATGCGTACCGCGCTGTGGGTCGAGCCCGCGGCCGGCACCACCACCTCGAACGCCTTCAGCGACACGTCGCAATAAACCGGCAGCGGCGACTTCAGGCCGAACGGGCAGACGCCGCCGACCTCGTGCCCGGTGATCTCGGCAACCTCTTCCAGCCCCAGCATCTTCGGCTTGCCGCCGAATTGCGCCTTGACCTTCTTGTTGTCCATCCGCGAGGTGCCGGCGGCCACGATCAGGATGACGCGTTCTCCGACGCGCAAGCTCAGCGTCTTGGCGATCATGCCGGGCTCGACACCATAGGCTTCGGCGGCCAGCGGCACTGTGGCCGAGCTGACCTCGGATTCGATGACGGTGATGTCGGGGGCTTTCTCGGCGAAAAAGGCGCGAACGGATTCCAGGCTCATTCCAGTCAGCTCATGTCCAGACTTGCGGGCGGCGGCGATGCTAAGCGATCCCCGGGAGCTCGGACAGCGAGCGGACGCTGTGGTCCGGCGCAAAGCCAAGCTCGTCCATCTGGGTGCGGATCGCCTTGAACATGGTCAGCGGTGCCATGAGTTCATTCTCGACGCAAGCCATCGCCATCGCCTCCGGCGTCACCCGCTCGATCCAGGCGACGTTGAGCCCGAACGACTTCGCTCCCACCACGTCCCAGGGATTGGACGACACGAACAGAACCTCATGCGGCGCGGTGCCGAGCTTTTCACCGATCAGCTCATAGGCTGCCGGGCTCGGCTTGAAGATCTTCTTCGCGTCGACGCTGATGGTCGCATCCAGCAGGCGGTCGAGCCCGGAATTGCGCACCAGCGCGTTCAGCATGTCCGGACTGCCGTTGGAGAGAATGGCGAGCTTGCGCGGCTTCAGCGCGGTGAGGGCTACAGTCGCATCCGGGTAGAGATCGAGATGCAGGTACTTCTCGATCACGCGCTCGAACGCCTCGTTCTCATAGACGAGCCCAAGCATGCGCAGCGTGTAGGCCAGCGAGTCGCGGGTGACCGCAGCGAAATCCTGGTAGCGCCCCATCAGCGAGCGCAGCCAGGTGTATTCGAGCTGCTTGATGCGCCAGACCTGCGTGATAATCTCGCCATAGCCCGGAAACGCATCCTCGGTGATGTCAGCGACCGACTGGATGTCGTAGAGCGTCCCGTAAGCGTCGAAGACGACGGCGTTGCTCATCGGCTGTCCTTTCGCGCGTGCAGTCGCAAACACTTCGACATCATCGTCAGCTCACTAAGGAGCCGGCTAGCCAGTCGTCGGCTGGCGTTCTCGCCGCGTCCAGGTCGCCCGCTCGGCGAAGACCTGGCTGACCTCGTCCATGTGCTCCGTGCCCCACGTGCAGAGCGGCACCAAAGCCTGGGCCAGGCTGTGGCCCAGCGGTGTGAGGCTGTAGTCCACCCGCGGCGGCACTTCCTTGTAGTCGGTCCGCTTCACGAGCCCATCGGCCTCCAGCTCCTTCAGTTGCTGTATCAGCACCTTGTCGCTGACGTCGCGGATGGCGCGGCGGAGTTCGCCGTAGCGGGTCGGGCCGTCCTGGGCGACGAAGTACAGGATCAGCGGTTTCCACTTGCCGGCGATGACCCGCAAGGTCGCATCCAAGCCGCAGGTGAACCCGGGCAAGGTCGGCGTGCAGCTCTGGACCGATGTTGGCGCCTGTACAGGCGAAAGAGTCGTGTCTGACATTTTTGGGTACTTACCAAAAGGTGCATACTTGTCGATAGGTGGGTACGCCGCCAGCTCAGTGCAACCTCAGTGAAGGAGCACATCATGAGTAGACTACAAGGCAAGACGGCAGTGGTGACGGGCGGCGGAACCGGCATCGGATTTGGAGCGGCGAAGCGCTTCATCGACGAAGGTGCGTTCGTCTACATCTTCGGCCGGCGGCAGGAGCAGCTCGACGCCGCAGTGGCGAAGCTTGGATCCCAGGCGCGTGCCGTCAGGGGCTCGGTGACGGATCTGGCCGACCTCGACAGTCTCTATGAGACAGTGAAGAAAGAACGAGGCACGCTCGACATCCTGTTCGCCAATGCCGGCACCGGGCTGTTCGCGCCGCTCGGCGAGATCACGCCCGAACACTACGATCACATCTTCGACGTCAACGTGAAGGGATTGGTGTTCTCCGTGCAAAAGGCGCTGCCGCTGATGACGAAGGGCGCGTCGATCATCCTGACCGGGTCGAGCACGGGCGTGATGGGAACGCCGCAGTTCAGCATCTACAGCGCGACCAAGGCCGCGGTCCGCAATCTGGCGCGGAGCTGGGCGCAGGACCTGCGCGGCACCGGCATCCGCGTCAACGTGCTGTCTCCGGGGCCGACCAAGACCGAGCTGGCACTGGAGATCGTCGGCGAGGAAGCGTTCGACGCGCTCGGCAGCACGACGCCGCTCGGCCGCGTGGCGGCACCGTCGGAGACCGGAGCGGTCGCCGCGTTCCTGGCGTCGTCGGACAGCAGCTTCATGACCGGCAGCGAGGTGTTCGTGGACGGCGGCCTCGCTCAGATCTGAGGATCCGAGCATCCGAACGCGAGGGCTTCGATCATTGTGATCGAAGTCCTCAACGTTGACGAAGTTGCCGCTAGATCCCCAGCAGCTTGCGCGCGTTGGCTTTGAGCACCTTCGGCCGGATCTCGTCACGGATCTCGATCTTGGCAAAGTCAGACAGCCAGCGGTCGGGCGTGATCACCGGCCAGTCCGAGCCGAACAGCATCTTGTCCTGCAGGATCGAGTTGATGTAGCGCACCAGGATCGGCGGGAAGTATTTCGGCGACCAGCCGGAGAGGTCGATATAGACGTTCGGCTTGTGGGTCGCGACCGACAGCGCCTCTTCCTGCCAGGGGAAGGAGGGGTGGGCGAGGATGATCTTGAGGTCGGGGAAATCGGCCGCGACGTCGTCCATGTACATCGGGTTGGAATATTTCAGCCGCATCCCCATGCCGCCGGGCATGCCCGAGCCTACGCCGGTCTGGCCGGTGTGGAACAGCGCGATCGCGCCGCCATTGTTGATCTCTTCGTAGAGCGGATAGGCCATGCGATCGTTGGCGTAGAAGCCCTGCATGGTCGGATGGAATTTGAAGCCGCGCACGCCATATTCCTCGATCAGCTTGCGCGCCTCGCGCACGCCGAGCTTGCCCTTGTGCGGGTCGATCGAGACGAAGGGGATGAGGACGTCGAGATGGTCGGAGGCGATCTCCAGCATTTCCTCGTTCTTGTAGCGGCGGAAGCCGGTCTCGCGCTCGGCGTCGACCGGGAAGATCACAGCGGCGATGTTCTTGGAACGGTAGTAGGCTGCGGTCTCCGGCACGGTCGGCGGATGCTTGTGCGGCGACTTGAAGTAGTCGGCCATCTGCGCCTGGAAATCGTCATATCCGTCGTCGGGATGGGTGCCGCAGGGCTCCTCGGCATGGGTGTGGATGTCGATGGCGACGACTTTGTCGATATCAGGCAGCTTCAGCTTCGGCATTGGTTTCCTCCCGACCGGTTGCCAAATTGATTATATGATATAACGAACTTGGCAAGGCGTCGTGACAAAACCCCTGATGTCCTTGGCGATAAATCGGCCCGATCCGGCCGCTTCCACTGCGCATGCGGTTGTTTTCGAGATTTTGCTGGGGGGGACCGGGGCAGTTAACATTGACATGACCTCCCGCCATGCCTTAAGAACCGCCCCGTCCCGGGCGGTCGTCCGCCGGCGGGAAAAATCTCATTTTGCCACATTCGCGCGTGCCGAAACGGTAGTGCCGAACACGGCCTTTCGAACGTTCAGGATTCTGCCATGAAGGTCCGTAACTCCCTGAAGTCGCTGCGCGGTCGCCATCGCGCCAACCGCCTGGTCCGCCGCAAGGGCCGGGTCTATGTGATCAACAAGGTGCAGCGCCGCTTCAAGGCTCGCCAGGGCTGATCAGCTCAAGGCTGATCCCTGCCGAGGGCCTTTGCGCGCCCCCGAAGACCACTGCTCACACGAGTTTGACGCCGCCTTTGCTTTGCAAGGGCGGCTTTACGCGTTTAGACTTTGATCATGGCAGTGAGATTCCTTTTCGCGCGCACTTTGTGTCTGGTCCTCCTGCTGGGAACCGGGGGACTTGCGCCGGCGCTGGCGCAGGCTGACCCTCCGGCGCCGCCCGGCAAGCAGAAGAAGCTCCCGGAAGCGCCGGCCAAGCTGCCCAAGGTCGATCGCACCAAGAATCTCGATTTCCTGTTCGGCGCGTTGAAGGCGGCGCCCGATGAGGCCAGCGCCAAGCATGTCGAGGCGCGGATCTGGGCGATCTGGCTGCAGACCCCGAGCGACACCGCGTCCTTGTTGATGTCGCGGGCGAAGACCGCGGTCGACGCCAAGAAGATCGATGTCGCGATCAAGCTGCTGGATTCGGTCATCAAGCTTCGGCCCGACTATATCGAGGCCTGGAACCGGCGCGCTACGCTCTATTACATGCAGAACGACTATGGCCGTTCACTCGCCGACATCCAGCAGGTGCTGATCCGGGAGCCGCGCCATTTCGGTGCGCTCGCAGGCCTCGGCATGATCATGCAGGAGGTCGGCGACGAGAAGCGCGCGCTCGATGCCTATCGCAAGGCGCTGGCCGTCAACCCGCACCTCGAGAAGATTCCTGACCAGGTCAAATCGCTGACCGAGAAGGTCGAAGGCCGGGATATTTAGCCTCGAAATCGATCATGTCTTGAGTGAACGCGGCCGCTTCGGGTTAACCACGATCGGAAGCGCGGCATCGTGAGCACTATTGCCGGAGCCGCCGCAGGCCTACCTGCATGGCAGGAGCAAAAGCCATGAAGCGTTTGATCTTTGCAGGTGTGTTGCTGCTGGCATCGGGGACGGCGAGCCTCGCCGACGGATTGTTCTGGGTGGTCGGCAACCGCGCCACCGGAAAATGCAACATCGTGACCAGCAATCCGGTCATCATCGGCGATATCTGGTTCGGCGACGGTCCCTACAAGTCGAAGGCCGATGCCAAGCTTGCCCGCTCGACCATCCGCGCCTGTCCCGCGCCCACGCCGGACGAGGAAAAGGAAGAGGACGGGACGAACTAGTCGAGCCGCTTCAATGCAGGGCGTTGCCGCCGCGTTCGACCAGGCCGCGATCGATGGCTGCGGCGTAAGCCTTTGCCAGCTCCGTTTCCAGGTGCTCGTTGATCAGCAGCAGCGCCCGCACGGCACCACGCAGATCGCCGTTGCAGCTGGCCACGATCTCGTCGATCGCAGTGTCGTTCGATCTGAAGCTCATCGAAAATCCTCCGGTTCAAACCAGGACAATTACCGGGCTTTCCTAACAATCCCCTGAGTTGAGAGGAGGATCGGCATTCATCCAAGGTTAAATGGTGGAACCGACCGTGGCGATTATATGGAGACCGTGGTGACGGCCGGATGAAGCCGTTCCGGCGCCGGCAGGGCGCGCGGAGTGCCGTTGATTTCATTGACCTTTCTGATTTTCAATTATGCACATATCCACAGCCCCGGTAATTTCGGTGGACTTATTGAGAGCCGGCAGGGCGAAACTGCTGCTTACGAGGCTCGTAGCTACCCTGTGCCCTGGATCGTCCGGATTCCCTCCATGATCGTGATGTCAGTCGTGACGGCGCTGGTTCTGCTGGCGCTGGTCACGCAGGCTGGAATCGTCGCCGTGCAACGCGCCTATCCGCCGCAGGGCGGGATGGTCGAGGTCGACGGCGCGACGCTTCACGTCGTCGATATCGGCCCACGCGATGCAGGATTGCCGATCGTGATGCTGCACGGCGCGAGCTCCAATCTCGAAGCGATGCGGCGTCCGCTCGGCGACCTCCTCGCCAAGGACCATCGCGTCATTCTGGTCGACCGTCCCGGCCATGGCTGGAGCACGCGCGCGCAGCGGCAGGATTCCACGCCGCAGATCCAGGCGCGGATGATCGACGAGGCGCTTGGCAAGCTCGGAATCGATCGCGCGGTCTTCGTCGTTCATTCCTGGAGTGGTGCGCTCGGCGCGCGGATTGCGCTCGACCACCCCGGCCGCGTCGCCGGTCTCGTCATGCTCGCCCCCGTCACCCATCCCTGGCGCGGCGGCGTCGGCCGTTACAACGAGATCATCGCAACGCCGGTGATCGGTCCGCTGCTCGCCTACACCATCACCCTGCCGCTCGGCTATTTTCTGGCCGAGCCCGGTGCGCGCAGCGTATTCCTGCCGCAGATGATGCCGGATGGATTCGTGCAGGACTCCGCGACTCCGCTGCTGCTGCGCCCGCGCGAGTTCATCGCCAATGCCTATGATCTCGTGACGCTGAAGCAGGCGGTGACGGCACAAGTCGCGCGCTACGGCGAGATCACGGCGCCGGTCACGATCATCGCCGGCGAGCCCGACACGACGGTGAAGACCAACATCCACGCGCGCCCGTTCGCGGCGATGGTACAGCAAACGAAGCTGATCGTGCTGCCCGATCTCGGCCATATGGTGCAGAACGTCGTGCCGGAACTCGTGAAGACGGAAATCGAGACGATGATCGGCAAAATCGCGCCGGCGCAGGCGGCGGCGGATTAGACGTTCGAGCTCTCGTAGGGTGGGCAAAGGCGCACTTGCGCCGTGCCCACGATTTCTCGATGACAGCAAATAGACGTGGGCGCGCGTCGTTTTGTCCACCCTACGGCAGCTGCCTGTGTCGGCCTCTGTCAATCCGCAAGCGCAAAAATATTCCACTTTACCGAAATTCGGTTTCGGCGTATGTGTCGCCCCATCCTGGCTCACCCAAGAGGGGCGACGTGAAGTCGTCACGTTCGCGAGCCGGGCTTGCGGTGGACGCGGCAGCGTCGGCACGAAAGGCGCGGGCAGGGCGGGTAGTCCCTGTGAGCCCGAGGCCGCGTGCGGACGACGGCGCTGTCAGGCTTCGTCTCGCTCGTAAGTTTCCGGCTCCGTCGACAGGGCCGGG
>JAESGJ010000157.1_pt1 | contig 91482 bp, 90 predicted proteins | sample 9266241 | NCBI WGS metagenome assembly JAESGJ01 (sample SAMN14514841, study PRJNA621669) | algae metagenome | isolation source: Brasilonema octagenarum HA4186-MV1 and co-occurring heterotrophs from wet... | place: USA: Manoa Valley, Hawaii | collected 2009-07-20 | reverse complement strand
CCATCGGCGCTTCGCCCCCGACCCAACAGGAAAGAAGACTTCTCTGTCGCCGTGCCTCCGGCACGGCGAGGGTTCTCGCACATCTTTTTACTTGCAAAAGGACATGGAAGGGCTCCGCCCTCGCGCGCGCAAGGGTGAAGCACCGAAACTGGTGCCGGCTGGAGCGGTGTCCCCGGTCTTCCGCGCCCACGAAGATTCTTAACGACTTTGCCGTCAGGGCGCGTGCAGACGCGCGCCAAGCGCGCGCCCCTCCGGGCGGGTGATCCCCCTCCGCTCCCGCCGCCCTTGCTCTTGCTACCCCGGTCTCGCCGACGGGCAGGGTTGCAGCGCAGCGCTGCGCTTCAACCCAAGCCCATAGGAGAAAGACCCATGACGATGATGACCTTGAGCCGGAGCGAGCAGCCCGTGTCCGGCGGCTTTCGTGTGGACGTGTCGTGCGGCGAACGCATCGGCCGCGTCTCTTCGGAGTGGTTTTCCCGCCCTGATGACGAGCGTTATCTCAGCCTGACCGATCTTTATGACGCAGTGCGCCGCCGCGCTGATTGCGCCCAAACCCGCACCGTGGAAAGCCGAGCCGTGCGCGTGGAGGCAAGCCGCGACAATGCCGAACGATTGGCCCTGACGATGCCGGGTCGCAGCGAGCCGGTCGCGCCCACGCATTGGAGCTTTGGGCAGTTGTGCAGCCTTGTCGGCGCCCCGACATCTTACATGCGACAGCTTCCTGCACCGCTTGCCGGAATCAACCTGCAACACGGTTTGCTGTCACATCGTGGAGAGCTATTGAAAACGCTGGAAGCCGACAACGGGCGGGTCGAGCTTCGCGCCGTGACCGGTCCGGACTACGGACGCATCTGGGATCACGAACTTGTCGCCGCCGTGATGAAGATTGCAGGTAATGGCACGGGCGATACGCGGTGGAAGGTGCCGGGTGTGCTGGATTGGGCCACCATGACCCACAATCCCTTCGTGGACATCACCAAGGACACGACCACGCTTTACGCCAGTGACCGCGACGTGTTCCTGTTTCTGGTCGACGACACCAATCCGATTGAAGCCGGGCGCTTGGCGGATGGGTCGCCGGATTTGTATTTCCGGGGATTTTACTGCTGGAATAGCGAAGTCGGCAGCAAGACGCTTGGGATTGCGAGCTTCTATCTCCGCGCTGTCTGCATGAATCGCAATCTGTGGGGCGTCGAGAATTTCGAGCAGATCACCATCCGCCATTCCAAGTTCGCAGCGCAGCGCTTTGCACACGAAGCGACTCCCGCGCTGACAAGCTTTGCCAATTCCTCGGCCACACCGTTCATCGCGGGAATAAGAGCCGCGCGCGAGCGGATCGTTGCCCGGACCGAAGAAGACCGGGACGGCTTCCTGCGCAAACGCGGGTTTTCCAAGTCGGAAACGAGCAAGATCATTGAAACCGTGCTGCACGAGGAGGGCCGGCCGCCGGAAAGCGTTTTCGATTTCGTGCAGGGGATCACTGCGCTTGCCCGAGGCAAGGCGCATCAGGATGCACGGCTTGAGCTGGAGGGCAAGGCGAAGCGATTGTTAGAGCGGGCCGCCGCCTGAGCATCGCAGAAGCCGTGCAGCCGCCCACACCCGGCTGCACGGCTGTTGCTTCTGCCTGGCAGGGTCTCTGCAATTTTCCGCCGATCCGACTGGCCGGATCGGCAGTTGACGCATACCCGCGCTCGCCGGGCCTCACGGCCCGGCTCGCGAGGAAACACAGCCCAACCCTTAAGAAACATTCTCATGTTCAAGAACATGAACCACCGCGCTCCTCCGTCATGGAACGTTTTCGTCCGTGGCCCTCGCAACGAACGCTTGATCACACCACGGCATGTCCGCAATCGGACAATCGGCCGTCCGCGAAGTCGTGAGGGCCTGCGCGACTATTTCGAGCTCGAAAGGTGCTCGCGCAAGCGGGACCCCGAAGTGCAGCTCTAGCCTTGGACATCCTCGTGCGTCAGGCGACGACGTCCGCAAGCGGCTGCTGCACATGTGCAAAGCCAACCTAACGCGGATCCTTGGGCGCCGCATTGACGGCATCTTTTTGTCCGATTTTCGAGCAAGCTGAGATCGGCCGGCCTCTATCCGCCGAGCCTCCTGATTGGTCTCGAAGGCATGGCCTCTAGCCACTCTACGACCCTACCGCGCATGCCGCTCGAAGGACTGGATTCAAGGTCGAGATGCAACGCGAGCGGGCCTGGGCGGCGAGCGCGGTCGGAGATTTGCTCGGCGCGATGCGATCGGGAAACGACGAAGGAAGTTGCATGACAGATGGACCCAAGACCGCCGGCCACTATTGGGCAAAGTGGCGCATTGCAAATGACGGCACGAGAGACGCCGGCGAAGTGGTGCCGTCCGATCATTGGGAGGTGGTGCAGGTTTTTGAAAATCGCCTCGATTGCACCGCCGACGAATATTTGATGGTCAACGTTCCCGGCGTCGAGCGCAGCCAGTCCATCGAAAATTTTATCTGGGGGCCTGGACCGCTGCCGCCCCCGACTGCAAGCTGACGTCACATTCGGTCCTGGCAGGGGGCGATTGAAAGCGGATGCCCCCAGCCGTTCTTGATGGGGTGGCCCCAGTTGAGCTGCCAAGGCGCGAAGCGACGTGTTCACGCGCTTGCGCCAATGCTGCGACTACTTGGTGCTGTTGATCAGGGGCTGATCGTCGATCCATCTCCGAACGGAGAATCAGGTGCTGGCACGAACAATTACCAGACTCTCGTCTGGTGATGAGAATTATCCTCTCGCGCCAACAGGAAGCTGCCAGGTTACGGCAACAGACCTGAGGCAGTCACTCACCGCAGCTCGGAGACGATATGTCTCGTCAATCGGGAATCGTTGTGAGCGGTCTTGCGCAGGATCATCGGCCGCTTGGAGTAGCGCTTGCTGTTCGGGAACACGATGAGATCAGTTGTCGGGACCTGGCCGATCGCATCTTCCGTCATCAGGCGCACCGCCTTGGGCTGGAATGCCCAGGTGGTCTTGCCGGTGTTTTCGTCCCTGGTCTCGACCGATTCCATCAGGGTGTAGTCGCCGATCGATCGCGAGAGAAACTCGCGTTCGTCCGGGTCGATCAACGGGAGATCGGAGTAGGTAGTGAACTCCGCCGTGTTGAGCAGGGTACGGGCACCATCCGCGCCGTTGATGTCGATGATCTGGCTTCGGCTTTGCCAGAAGGTCCAGAGCCGCAGATTTTGTCCGGGCAGCTCGCCGGCCGCGACCAAGAGCTCCTCGAAACGGCCGAGGGTTGCCGCCTCGTCGATGAAGCACACGATCGGCTCCCGGGCCCGGCGGCGCCGGACGGCCGTAAAGAGCTCGCAGAGCAACCAGCGCATCAGCGGGGTCAGCGTCTTCATATCCTCGGCGGGCAACGTGATGAACAGGTCCATGTCACCGGTCGTCACATCCGACATGGAGAAGGTGCTCTTGTACGTGAGCCGTTGCAGCCTTTTGTCCGCGCACCAACTGAAGGCCTGCGCTGCCGTCGACACGATCGAATCCCGGCCTTTCGGATCCATGGCAAGCACAGCCCTGGCGGCTGCCGCCGCGTTTCCCTTCAGCAGCATCAGCCTCTTTTCGAAGGTCTCCAGGTTCGCCAATAGCCAGGCGGCATTTGCAGGTGTTGCGCAATTGGCGGCATGCGCCACCAGGAAGGCGCCGACGATGACGTCAACCGCGCGGTTCTGGAAATACACCGCCTCGCCATTGGCTTGCTCCGGCAACAACGCGCGGGCGACACGCTGCAGATGGAGGATGTCCTCCGGGTCCATCGTTGCAAGCGGATTCCAACTATCTGAGCCGCCGACAATTCCGATCGGGTCTAGGCAGCGCACGGTTCGCCCGAGCGCCCTCCGGCGCTCCGCCACCGCGCGATAAGCCTCGCCTTTCGGATCGACGACGATGGCGGGCCCACACCAGCCCTTGTTGTCGGGAACAGCGAGATTGGGAATCAACAACCCGGACGTCTTACCCGTGCGCGGCGGCGCGATAGTGACGATATGGCTTTCGGTCGAGACCCGGATCGGCCGCCGGGTATCGGGATCGAGGCCGAGCTCAAGGCCGATCCGCATCCGGCCGCGCTCCTTTCGCGTCGCCCACCGGGCATCGCCATACGTGCGGCGGGGGTCGCGCCGGGGTCCGTAGTTCGGCACAAAGCACGCGACGAAGGCCAGCAGCGGGCCCGCCAGGATACAGGCGAGAGCGGTCCGGCCATAGGGGCCCAAGGCCTTGGTCTGGCCGAATGCCATGTCACGGTAGGCGAGCAGCGAATCCAGGCCCCAACTGTCCCGCATCGCCGTAAACCAGACGGACGGAGGCTGGATCGTGTTCGGCCACAGCGATGCGTCAAAGCCATGCACCACGAATTCAGCAACGGGAAAGCCGAACAGAAAGGCCAGGATGGTGAGCGGCACGAAGATCTTCCAGAACACTTGATTTACTCCTTGGGAATTGCAAGCCGGGCGTAGGCTTCTGCCAACATGACGGCCTCGAGGTGGCCTTCTGCGGGCGACCAGACCCGCAGCCGAACGTCTCCAGCCGCAGTCCGGCCGATCACGACAACTGCCGTGTCGGTCGTCAGCCGACGGAGTTCGGTATGCCCGTCCGGCAATGTCCAGATGAGGTCGAGGTCTCGGTCGAAATGAACCTCGGCATGACCGGTGTTGTGGACAGCTAAGCCCCCGATCACCACGATGGGAATCGAGATCAGGGTGAGCACCACCAATCCCCGCCAATGGTAGCGGGCGTGCCGAACTGCGGACCGCATGGTTTCCCCGATCGTACGAGGAAGCCGGATGCGCCGCCGCGGCAACACGTCCGCGAGCGCGTGCTCCAGAACCTGACGATCGGAGGGAAGCAGCGCCGGATCCTTCAAGCCCGCCAGCCGCGCGGCGGGATCCGGCAATGCCCGAATTTCGGCGAGCCTGGCTGCGCTCGCCTGGCGCACCTCGCGTTTCGACGCGTCGGCGTCAGCCTTCGCGTCGATGAACCGCTTGCGCAGAGTTTCCAGGCGCTTGTTCATGATGCGAGCCACACAGCTGCGGGCCGAACCGCTTCCATCACCGAGAGGCGGAACGCCTTGAGGTCGCTCACCATGCGGCGTGCCTCGTTGAAGCCGTACTCCTTCTGGAAGTCGGATGCCTTCAATTGCGGGATGGCATAGAGCCCCGTGGCCTGGAGAAAGCCGAGCGTGCGCGGTTCGAACCCGAACTTCGGCAGCACCGTGACTTGCGCGCCGTCGGCGACCCGCTTCAGCATCGCGGGATCGACATCGCCGCGCAGCTTGTTCTCGACCACGAAGCGAGCCTTAGCCCAGCGCTTCGACGCCGCCAACAGCTTGGCGCCGTCGGTCAACGCGGCGGCATCGGCCGTCACCACCACGACCAGCGCCAGCTCGATCCCGGTGTCGGCGATACCCGTGACGAACTCATCGTCGAACGAAGCAAGCAGCGATGAGGCTGTGTTGGCGCCGACGTCGATGATGGTCGGCAGCTCGGCGCCGACCATCGCGTTGATCGGCCCATCGAATTCGGCGCGGGCGGCCTGCCCGCCGGTACGGTCGATGGATGCCCGGTCGGCACGCACCGGGAAATGCGAGACCCGCTTCGGTCCCTTGGTCTTGCCGTGATCGTATTCCAGGATTCGCGGCGTGGACTCCAGCTCGATGATCGGCGCGTCGGGCACTGCTTCCGCGACCCCGCGGGTGAGCGTGGACTTACCGACACCGCCGGTCTCCTGGGCAACAAGCAAAAGGCGTGACATGGAGGACTCCTCTGAAACACTGAATGGCAACGCAATCAGGTTGCGGTGCCAGTCGGGTGAACTGAGGGTCTAGCGCGGAAAGCAGGGGGGCGAGGCGAACGCAAATGCCCCAGTTGTGCGATCAAGGCTTGCGAAGAAGGTGGGCGTGCTTTGCAAGTTCGCTGCGTCGGATTTCGTCTTCGCTGATAGTATCCGGCAAGTTGTTGCCGGCGGCCGGTCTGTTCATCTCGGGGCTGAGAGAGACCCTCTTACCGGTTGGGACATTCTGAAGGCGTTTGGACACAATCATGGTCCGATTTCGCCCGCCCCCCTTGCTTTTGAGCTTCTCTGCACGCGTTCTGATGTTGTGCATTAACGCCGTCAGCCGCCGCCCCGTGAGCGGCTGGCCCTCACCTTGCGTGACGCCCTGAGCAGCCAGACCGCTCGCGATTTCCGTCCAGCTCGCGCCGTCCTCACGGTGCAAGCGCTCAAGCTCGTCGAAATTGGCCCGGATGACCTCAGTGGCCCCCGTCTTGATTTTGCCTATGGGCGAGCTTGCGCGACGAGCCTTGAGCTGTTTCACATGAGCACGCAGGCCCTTTAAATCGATACCCATAATGCAGCTAAGTAGGCGGCGAAAGTTAACGGCGCCACCCGGGGACACGCGGGGCCGCACGTAAACTAGGATAGGGCCAATTGACCAACAACCGGATCGTGCAAAATTGAACGATCGCGTTGGCGGCTCACAATCGGCGGGCCAGCAAATGCCGGCCGGGGGGCGCCGCCTACGCTCTTCTGAAATCGGTCATCTCACTGTGGAGAAGAGAGTCGCGATGTGGGTCCAGCTAAAGAGCCGGGTCGGGACACCGGTTCTTTAAGCTGGACGGCCGTCGTATTAAGCTGCTCCGTCTTCGCTTACTCCGCGAGGAAGCCGTCCATCTCCACTCACCCGGCAGGTGGACCACGCATGACCACAGAGGTCCGCAGTACGACCACTAGGGGCCACACGAAGGCCAGAGAAAGTACCACACAGAAGACCACTCAGATTTTGGGCACACCTGTGCATCGAAAATGCTTATGGCAATATATTACCTCTAACGCCGGAGGGGCATGCTTCGGGTTGCCCGCAGCAGCGCGGTGGCTTGATCTACATCAACGAACTGCTGCGCTCCCGCTATATTCGATTTGCAACGCAGGGTGGGCATGATGAAGATGGACCTCAGCCGGCTTCATTTGATCATTTCGCTCATTTGGACGGGAGCGGTGGCGGGCGCCTTCCTTTACGTAGGCTTCGCCTGACTGGTTCTGCCAGGCGACGATTTCCTTGTGCTGTCTCCAGCAATTGAAGCCTTTCGCCGAAGGTACGGGCGTTCGTCGATTTCCTGGTGGAACATTTTGCCTCCAAGCCTCCGCGGCCGGCGGGCTGTGTGAGAGCGTCACCAGACATTGAAGTTAGCCCACCGTGGATATGAAATGGTTAGCCGTCCGTTCGCAGTAGCGGAAAGCGATTTAAGATATCATTCAAGAATGATGCGGCTTCTTTCAGCGAACCGGCAATCTGAACCACATGAGGCCCGTGGTCATTTTCGACCGAAGCTACAGGTTCATATCGCTGCTCGCACAACTGTCGGATCTTCCTGATTAAAGTGAGCAATGCATATGAGCAGTTTCATGGGATCGATTGTTGACTTAACTCGTGACGCGCATGTGGATCAAAATTTCATGTCGCGAGCACGCCGGCGCGGGCGTGCGCCTCATCGTATGGGAAGACGACGTTGAGATCCGGCACCGCCAGATGCTTGTCGGTCTGCGGGCAGGCCAGTCGCGCAAGCAGGTCTCGGATGATGTTGAGGTGCGCAGAGTGCTTGTCGTCCGCCCGCACTACAATCCAAGGAGACAGCGGGCTTGAAGTCCGAGCCAGCATCTGATCCCGCGCCTCCGTGTAATCGCCCCAGTGCTTCACCGCGACTTCGTCGATGGGACTGGTTTTCCATCGCTTCAGGGGGTCGCGCCGCCGATCTTTAAGCCGTCGCTTTTGTTCCGTCTTGCCGATGTCGAGGTAGTATTTCATTATCTGAATTCCGGACCCGATCAGCATGTGCTCAAAGGGAAGAACGTCTTCCATGAAGCGCTCATACTCGCGATCGGTACAGAACTTCATTACCCGTTCCACGCCCGCCCGATTGTACCAGCTTCGGTTGAAGAGAACTAACTCCTGCCCAGCAGGAAGATGTGTCGCATAGCGCTGAAAGTACCAAGAGGTGCTATCCCGGTCGGAGGGCTTGCCAAGCGCTACAACGCGGGTCTCTCGCGGGCTGAGGTGCTCGACGATCCGCTTGATCGTCCCGTCCTTGCCGCTTGCGTCACGCCCTTCGAATATCACAAGCACCTTGTGGTCGTGCTTGATGACGTGTTTCTGAACCTTGACGAGCTCAATCTGGAGATCGCGCAGCGCTGCCTCGTATCGTGCGCGGCCGTTTTGTTTGCGACGCGACTTTATGTTCTTCGCCATCTCGCTTCACGATCCCCCAAGACTTTACTACTGACGGCGGTTGCCGGTGAGCTGCAGCAGGAGGATGAACAAGTTGAGAAAATCGAGGTAGAGCGCAAGCGCACCCATGATCGCCTTCTTGCCGGCAACTGCAGAATTGTCGCTTGCTAAGTAGATCTCCTTGATACGCTGCGTGTCGTAGGCAGTGAGCCCGACGAACACAAAGACCCCGATCACCGAGATTGCAAGCTGCAATGCCGAAGACGTGAGAAACAAGTTCACCAGACTGGCGATGATGATGCCGAACAGGCCCATCATCAGGAACGAGCCGAAGCGCGCAAGATCGGCGCGCGTCGCATATCCGTAGAGGCTCATGGCCAGGAAGGTCGCTGCCGTGATAAAGAACGTGCGAGCGATGCTCACGCCGGTATACATCAGGAAGAGTCCGGCAAGTGACAATCCGACCAAGCCAGCATAGGCCCAGAAGGCCGCTTGCGCGGCGCCAACGCTCATATTTTCGATTCGGAAGCTCAACAAAAATATCAGCGCCAGCGGCGCCAGCACGACTCCCCAGAAGAGGAACGGCGTCTGTACCAATGAGGCGTAAAGGCCGGTTTCGGCCGCCCCACAGGCAACGAGCCCCGTGAGTACCAAGCCGGATCCCATGTAGTTGTAGACGCTGAGCAGGAACTGGCGCAGTCCGGCGTCGATTTCGACCCGCAAGTGCGTCGTCCTTCCAAGCCCTGTCAGATCAGATGCGTGATTATCGCTCATCCGTCGTCTCCTGGTTGCTGCTATTGGCGAACACCTCCAACAGAGCCCGAGTCATTCACATCACAGCCGACTGATCTCGATATTGAGGCAGGTCAACCAAAACCGCCCCCTGACGTCGGGAATATACTGTAGAGCCCGAGCGCTCGAGCTTGATGCGTATCAATGTCAGAAGCGCTGTTCCGGCGTTAGCTGCTCGCCACAAGAGTGACCCGGCCGTTGGCGGGCCAGAAGCTGTCTGCCTTGGGGAGCTGATACCGAGGGGCGTCGCGGGGGACATGCGGTGCGACGAAGGCCGATGATCCCGCAGTCAGAAGGAGAAATACGATGAATTGGCTCAATAGCAACTGGATCTGGTTTGCGCTTGGCGCGGTCGCACTCTTCATGTTCAGCCGAGGTGGCTGTGGCATGAGCCATGCCGGTCACGATCACCGGCGGCAGCGCGATGCGGACCAAAATGAGCCCGGTCGCAAGACGACGGATACGCCGATTGTGGCCGCTGCCGAACCGCGCTCCGAGAACACGCTGGTGCCATCGATTGGCCACGTGCACGTCGATCCCCCGACAGGCGAAGGCGTGGTGGCCACAGAGCATGCCGGCCACGACCGTGCCAAAGGTGAGGTAGGACCTCGCCGCCATCATCACGGGTGTTGATCATCATCGTGACCGCGCAAATCTACTCTTCCCCGTCGTCAGGAGAACAAAATGACCAGCAAGACCGATAAGCCGACCAAACCCGCCTCGGGACATGAATGCTGCGGCGGTCAGGCCTCCAAGGACAGGGCGGCGCCTGCGGTCGTCGCCGAGTCGAAGGCGACGCCATCCTCGGTTGCCAAGCGTTCAGCGTCGGTGGAAGCTGCTCCATGCTGCTGCCACGGCGATGCAACAAGCGCACGGTCGCCTATCTGAATATCTCCGGGCATTCACGACAGCATTTGTTCCACACGATGATGTAGATCAAATGAAGGGTTCCAAGACCCGCCAGGAAGCAGAAAAACGATATATAGGCAAAACTCAGAAACACGTAGTCCACCACTGTGATGGCAATCAGTGTCGATCCAAACAAGCGTATGTGCAGGTAGGTGGAGATCATGGTCGGCGCAATAAGCAGGAAAACGTAGATCAGATAGGTTAGCCAGCGTGGGATCAGATAATCGAGAAACATGGTGTCTTCGTAGGCTAGTGACTGCCGGTTGATCCTGACATCGACCCAATCAGGATGGAAAAGATGCGGGACGAAGAGGATCAGGCCGAAAACAAGACCCGCCAAGGCAAAGCCCAGCAATGGCAATTTGCGCCGGCTCGCTGGAGGCTCCAGAAAATAGATGCTGAACGGTACCCAGACCGGCCAAATCAGCCAGGAGAAAAAGATAAAGCCCATAGCGGCCCACCAGACCATGGATGGGTCGGAGTTATTCAGTCCCATCCAGACATGGCCTTCCATAAATTGCTGCAGCCCGGCCAGAGTCGGCATTTGAGAAACGGGAAAGTACCGTTTGTTGATCTTGAATGCCTTCCAGCCTGCAAAGGCTCCGCCGACAATCAGAACGCCGCCGGCGGCAAAACTCACGGGTTCGCAAAAGCACATATTCAATCCTCTATCGTGGGTGGGAGTAGGCATCAATGACCAAGATTACGCTCGAAGTCGGCGGCCTGTTCTCGGTCCTTGGCGCGCACGGGATCGAACGGCAGCTAAAGCATGTTGCAGGCGTCGGTCGCGTGTCGGTCAATTCGGTGTCCGGCTCGACGACCGTTATGTTCGATCCGGGGAAGACTAGCGTCGCTGCAATACAGCAAGCGATCGAGGATTGCGGCTTTCATTGCGCGGGCGAAGCCCTGCCCAGGCATATCTGCGAGAAGCCCACGATGCCGGGGCTTAGTCTGAAGGCCCTGACCAGCCTGCTCAAGCCTGCGCATTCCCAAACGCATAAGGATCATGGCGGGATGGTGCATCCCGGCATGAAGTCGGCCGACACGATGGCCGACCGTAAAGCGCGTGGCGCGGAAAAGAGCGATGTCATGGCGCATGAAATGGGCCATGGCGCCGGCATGGACATGCAGGCCATGGTCCGCGATATGCGCAACCGGTTCTGGATCGCGCTCGCCTTCAGCCTGCCCATCTTTTTCTTGTCGCCGATGGGCATGGACTTCACTCAACTCTCGCCACCGTTCGGCCTGCGGCTAGACCTTGTACTGTTTGTTCTGGCGAGCGCCGCCATCCTCTACCCGGTCTGGCCCTTTGTCATTGCAGCTTACCGCGCGCTCCGCAGCGGAGTTGCAAACATGGCTGTCCTGGTCGTCCTCAGCGTAGGCACCGGCTATCTGTTCAGTGTTGGCTCCACGTTCTTTTATGGCGGCCAGCAGTTCTACGAAGCCTCTGCAATCCTGCTGGTCTTCATCCTGCTCGGACACTGGCTTGAAATGCGCGCAAGGGCAGGCGCATCGGAAGCCATTCGCGCGCTCATGGATCTGGCGCCGCCTAAGGCAATGGTGCTGCGGGTTGGCAAGGAACTAGAAGTGCCCACCGCCGAAATCATTTCCGGCGATACGGTCGTAATCAGGCCGGGCAATAAGATCCCGGTCGACGGGATCGTGCTGGAAGGTGGCTCTCTGGTCGACGAATCGATGCTCACGGGTGAATCTATGCCCGTGAGCAAGGAGGTCGGCGACGCGGTGATCGGCGCGACCATCAACAAGAGCGGTGCGTTTCAGTATCGCGCAACCAAGGTCGGTGCTGATACGGCGCTCGCCCAGATTGTCAAGCTGGTCCAGGAAGCGCAGAATTCCAAGGCGCCGTCGCAACTCCTCGCGGATCGTGCGTCGCAATGGCTGGTCTTGGCAGCGGTGGCGGTGGGCCTGCTCACATTCGTCGTCTGGTATTGGTGGATCGGTCAGACGCTGTTGTTTGCACTCAGCCTCACAATTACCGTCTTCGTCATCGCGTGCCCCGATGCGCTTGGTCTGGCAACTCCGATGGCGATCATGGTCGGAACCGGGCTTGGCGCCATGAATGGCATCCTGTTTAAAAACGCATCGGCGCTGGAAGACGCAACCAAGCTGAATGTCGTCATCTTCGATAAAACCGGCACGTTGACGATGGGCCAGCCCGAGGTAGTGGAACTGGCGATAGCTGCCAGCGCCTCCGAGGAACTGCTGCTATCTGCCGCCGCCGCGGTCGAAGCTGGATCGGACCATCCCTTGGCCCAGGCAATCGTGCGCCGTGCCGCCAACGTGAAGGCACCCAAGGCAATCGGTTTCAAGAACGTCGAGGGGAAGGGCGCGCAAGCCGAGATCGACGGCAAGACGGCATTGCTCGGCAACAAGCTGCTGATGACGGAGAACAAGATCGATCTCGGCGAACTCGGCGCAAAATCCGAGGAATTGCAGGGCGCCGGACGAACGGTGGTTCATCTCGGTTTGGGCGGCAAGCTCGTGGGTTTGATTGCCATCGCGGATGCGGAGAGACCGACCGCGGTGGAGGCAGTCAAGGCGCTACGCACGCGGGGCGTCGAGGTCGCGATGCTGACCGGAGACAATCAGGGCACGGCCGAGCGCATCGCGAAGAGTCTCGGAATTGACAGAGTGTTCGCCAACGTGTTGCCGGGCGACAAGGCGGGCAAGGTCAAGGAGCTCCAGGCGCAAGGCAAGAGGGTTGGCATGGTCGGCGATGGTGTGAACGACGCTCCGGCTTTGACCCAGGCCGACGTCGGCTTCGCGATCGGTGCCGGCACCGATGTCGCGATGGAGAGCGCCGACATCGTGCTGATGAAGAGCGACCCTTTCGACGTGGTCGGCGCCATCGAGTTATCCCATGCGACGCTCAGAAAAATGCATCAAAACTTGTGGTGGGCGGTCGGCTATAATGTCATCGCCTTTCCGCTCGCCGCCGGAGTGCTGTATCCCATTCTCCTTGGGCCGAGTATCGCCGCTCTTGCTATGTCCGGCAGTTCCGCGCTGGTCGCGATCAATGCTCTAATGTTGAAGCGAACAAAGCTGACCGGCATTCGCCGCCAGCGTGCGACCGCATCTGCCGCCGACGTCGCTCCCGCGATGGCGTCGTCGTGATTGGGCTTGCCGCATCTGACGTACCACAGAACACAGGCGCCAATTTAGCAGGCAATAGCGCGAGACTAGTCATGAAAGACCATCGCCAGCCGCGCGCCGGCGATGTGCCGGGCGAGAAAAACTTGGACGATCCGAACAACCCGCTCAGCAAGGAAGATGGCCGCTCTCGACCGCAAAATCAGGAGCATCTGCCGCGGCTGCTAGACTAGACTAGACAAGACGTCCAGGCCGGAGCAGCACGCGCCATCGCGCCGGGATCAACCTTCGCGTTGGGGCTTTATTCCGGTTTGATGGCGATCTGAGTGAGATTCCGGTCCATGACTGTAATATCCACGACCCTGGGCCGTCGCACGGCGCGTTGACGTGCGCAAAATCCGGGTAGGCAATGCAACTGATGAGGAGGGCTGAGATTGACGGATCTGCTGCGCGTGTTGATCGAACGGTGGCGCGAGGACTCAGGATCGACCTATCGCACATGGTTCTTGTGGGACGAACGGCTCAAGAATTTCCGGTCCATCCGTCGCGGCATTGCTCAGGTAGTCGAGGAGATCGAAGCGGGAACGTTCGGCAACGTCTACAAGGGCTCTTCCCTCGAAACGATCGTGGGATCAATCGCCGAGCAGAGGCAGATATTCAAAGGCGCCGATCACGCTTTCTTGTGGAAGCCGAAGCTTCGCATTCCCGACATTTACGAAGATGCTGCCAATCAGCGGGCGTTCGGTAGACTGCTTCATCACTGCTCCTGCTGTGACACTGAGCAGGAGCTCGTCAATGGAATTGAGACAATCGATCGTCTTGCGATCAAGGGCCTAGGGCCGGCCGTCGCCAATCTCCTGTATTTCTTGCACCCGACCTTGATGCCGCCGTTCAACACCGCAATCGTCAACGGCTTCAACGCGGTCACGGGATCGAAGGTGAAGCTTGGACGTTGGGATCAGTACCTCGCCATGCGACAGGGCGTCTCGGAGCTGAACCGCAGCTATCGCGATCTCCTGTCGAACGATCTCGGTGCAATCGCGGGATTTCTATTCGATGTCGGCACTGGACGCTTTAGCGCGCCTCCCGTCGGCACAGGCGATGCCGCGAGAGACGCATGGCTATTGGAGCTTTCGAAGGCACGCGAGACCGCGAAACGGCTGGAAGGGCCGATCGCGGCCGCGCGGGAGAGCGATCTCACCCATACGCAAATTCAAGCTTGGCTTCGTGACTTGGGCCTGGCGCTCGGATACAAGGTCTGGATCGCCGCAAACGATCGAGGTCGAGCGTACAACGGTACGACTTTGGCCGCCGGGTGCCTCGAGCGCCTCCCGCCCTCCATCGAGGAGGCGGCTGGCGCGGAGTCGATCCGACTTATTGATGTTCTTTGGCTCGATGCCGCGAGCAGCTGCGTGACAGCGGCCTTTGAGGTCGAGCATACGACATCGATCTACTCCGGCATCGTTCGTATGCTTGATCTTGCGTTGAGCAGCGACTTGCATGCGACGGGCGGACTGTTTCTGGTTGCTCCTGACGGCAGAGAGGATGAGGTGCGCAACCAGCTTCGTCGGCCTGCGTTCAGTCGCGTGGCGGACCTGAAGGTGCGTTTCTTGCCTTACGGCGAACTGGAGTGCAACAAGGAAGCGATCGCCCGGTTCGGCACGGGGATGAAGGGCATTCAGGCGATCGCACGCCTGCTCTGAAGGGCGCCTGGCCACAGGTGCCCAAGTTGCCAGCGGCCATGCTGCCGACATCAGATCCGCACTGTCCGCAGCCGCAGCGCGTTGCCAACCACGCTGACGGACGAGAGTGCCATCGCGGCCGCAGCGACGATTGGCGACAGCAGCAATCCCAGAGACGGATAGAGTACCCCGGCCGCGATCGGGATTCCCGCCGCGTTGTAGGCAAACGCAAAGAACAGGTTCTGTCTAATGTTCCTCATGGTCGCGCGGGACAGCCGGCGCGCCCGGACGATGCCGTTGAGATCCCCCTTCAGTAGAGTGACGCCCGCGCTTTCCATAGCGACGTCGGTGCCCGTACCCATCGCGATGCCGACCTCGGCCGCGGCCAACGCGGGCGCGTCGTTCACGCCGTCGCCGGCCATCGCGACGATCCGCCCCTGCTTTTGTAGCTTGGTGACCACCGCGCTCTTCTGATCGGGCAGAACCTCGGCTTCCACGTCTGCGATTCCCAGCCGCCGCGCCACCGCTTGAGCGGTGGTCCGGTTGTCGCCGGTGAGCATGATCACCTTGACGCCTTCGGCCGCGAGGTCACGTAGCGCCCCCGGCGTCGACTGTTTTACGGGGTCGGCGATTGCCAGGATGCCGGCGAGCTTGCCGTCCACGGCCATGTTGATGACGGTGGCGCCTTCGCCGCGCTGGCGCTCGGCCTCGGATTCCATCGCGGACGTGTCCACGCCTTGCGAGCGCATGAAGGCGGCGTTACCGAGCAGCACCTTCTTGCCCTCGACGGTTCCGAGCGCGCCTTTGCCGACGGGCGAGTCGAAGTCCTGGACGTCGGGCGCCTGGATACCTCGATCCTTGGCTTCGTTCACGATCGCGTCGGCGAGCGGATGTTCGCTGGCGCGCTCGACGCTGGCGGCGAGCCGTAGCACCTCTGTATCCGTGATGCCTTGAACGGGGACGACGGCGACGACCTTCGGCTTGCCTTCGGTCAACGTACCCGTCTTGTCCACCACGAGGGTATCGACACGCTCCATGCGTTCGAGGGCTTCGGCGTTCTTGATGAGGACGCCCATGTGAGCGCCGCGTCCGACGCCAACCATGATCGACATCGGAGTGGCCAAACCTAGCGCACAGGGACATGCGATGATGAGGACGCTGACTGCGGCGACGAGGCCGAAGGCGAAACGGGGCTCTGGACCGTAGAGCGCCCAGACGGCAAACGCCGCGATGGCAACGACGATGACGGCCGGGACGAACCAGCCTGCGACCTGGTCGGCCAGACGCTGGATCGGAGCGCGGGAGCGTTGGGCCTGCGCGACCATCTGCACGATTTGAGACAGCATCGTGTCGCTGCCGACCTTCTCGGCTCGCATGATGAAGCCGCCCGAACGGTTGAGCGTGCCGGCAATCACCTTGCCGCCGACCTCTTTGCTGACGGGCATGGATTCGCCGGTCACCATCGACTCGTCGAGCGAGGACCTGCCCTCGACGATCTCGCCGTCGACCGGCACCTTCTCGCCGGGCCGCACCCGCAGACGGTCTCCAGGCTGCAGCACCGCGATCTGGATCTCCTCGTCCGTGCCGTCGGCGCGGATACGACGGGCCGTCTTCGGTGCGAGGTCGAGGAGAGCCCTGATCGCGCCGGAAGTCGCTTCGCGGGCCCGCAGCTCGAGCACCTGTCCTAAGAGGACCAGCACGGTAATGACCGCAGCAGCCTCGAAGTAGACGGCGACCGCGCCATCATGCCCTCTGAACGTGGCCGGAAAGACACCCGGGACAAAGGTGGCGACGACGCTGTAGACCCACGCTACCCCGGTGCCCATCGCGATCAGTGTGAACATGTTCAGATTGCGCGTCAGGACCGATTGCCATCCGCGCACGAAGAACGGCCAGCCCGCCCAAAGCACCACTGGAGTCGCGAGAACCAACTGGATCCAGTTCGACAGGCTCTGATCGATCCATCCGTGTTCGCCGATCAGGTGTCCGCCCATCTCGAGGATCACAACGGGAATGGAGAGCGCGAGACCCACCCAGAAGCGGCGGGTCATATCGATCAGCTCGGGATTAGGGCCCGTTTCCGCGGTCGCCAGCTCGGGTTCGAGCGCCATGCCGCAGATGGGACAGTTGCCCGGCCCGACCTGGCGTATCTGCGGATGCATCGGGCATGTGTAGATTGTGCCTTCCGGCACGTCGGCACGCGGCGCTTGCTGCACTGTCCCGTGGACGTACTTCGCCGGATCGTCCGCGAATTTCGCCCGGCAGCGCTCCGAGCAGAAGTAGAAGGTCTGTCCGTCATGCTCGATCTTGTGGCGAGCCGTGGCGGGGTCGACCAACATGCCGCAGACGGGGTCGACGGTGGTGCCGTGCGCGGGACCATGATGATGGTGATCTGCGGACTCCTGGGAGATGGAGTGAGAGTGTCCGCAGCAGCTTCCGCGCGCCTTTTCAGAACCTGGGGCGTCCTGCTTATACATTGTCTACTCCATCTCTATCTCTTGCGGAATGTACCCTTGGGGGGTATATACGGCTCATGAGGAACGACATCAAGGCTTCTTGTCAGAAACGCCTGAACCGCATCGAAGGCCAAGTTCGCGGGCTCGCGAAGATGGTCGACGAGGACAGATACTGCATCGATATCGTTACCCAGATCTCGGCCGTCCGTTCCGCGCTTCGTCGTGTAGAAGAAGAAATCCTGAAGGATCACGTCGCCCACTGCGTGGAACACGCCATCCGCAGCGGCGACAAAGCCGATCAGCGCCGCAAGATCGCGGAACTGATGGAAGTCGTCGGTCGGGTGGACAGGTAAACGGGCGACGGCGCGAATGCTTGACCTGGATCAAAGACGCCGATCGGACCTGGACTATGTTATTTAACGAAACATCTGCCGCCGCAGCGGGATCCGCAGGCGGAAGCGAATGCCGCTAGACAAGCAACGCGGTTGGTCCCCGCCATCCTGGCATTCGCGATCGCCTCCCTGGGCGAGGCTGCCGGCCGGTGCCGTCGAGTAGGAGCCGGGTTATGTTCAAGCAGACAGTCAGAACTCTGTTGTTGGCGCTGCCATTGGCTACAGCAACGGCAAGTGCTTACGCAGGTGTCACGATTTCGGACAGGCGGTATTGGCCAAATGAGGCGAGGCAGAGCGCCCATCAGCTGTTGGTCCCGCAAGTCGGCGGGAGCTCTGCGTTCGCTGCAATTCCTATGGCGCCCGGCTACTCCTTCGCGCAACCTGCCGATCCGAGCAGGCGCGCCTGGAGATATCAACCGGCCAAACAATCCCGATGATAGAGCTGCAAGTTCGGCGCGATATCTGCGGCGGGCGACCGGAAAATCTCTTTCCCGGATGACGGGAGCCGTAGGTGAACGGCTCGTTCCTCTCGGTTCGACCCTTTGATATCGATCAAGACGTTCGCTGCAACATGCTGTTTTACTGCAGATTGGAGCAGCAGGAGTTTACGATGTCGGTGGAGCAGCGTTCCGATCACCAGGCACAGGCGCCGAACGGTTTGTCACTTAAATCGCGCGCCGGACTGGTTCTGATCGGATTTCTGATCGTCGCAGGTGTCCTGCTGTTCACCGAACACCGCGCACACGTGCTGGGGCTTCTGGTTTGGCTCCCCCTGTTGGCTTGTCTGCTCATGCACGTTTTCATGCGCGGTGGGCACGGCCATCACGGCACTGACAGTCAGCAGGACAACCGGAGAGCGTCATGAACGAGGCCACGCCTGCCTACGGCCTATGGAGCCTTGTGATCGTCAATTCGGCGATCTTCATCTTCTTTGCTTACACGTTCTTCAAACCACAGACACCTCGGGATTGGCGCTCATTCAGCGCATTCAGCGCGTTTCTGGTGGCGCTGTTCGCGGAAATGTACGGATTCCCGCTGACGATCTACTTCCTGTCCGGCTGGCTGCAGTCACGGTTTCCCGACGTGGATTGGTTTTCGCACGATGCGGGTCACCTCCTGGAAATGATGTTTGGCTGGAAGGCCAATCCGCACGCTGGTCCATTTCACATCTTGAGCTTCGTATTCATCGGCGGCGGCTTCATCCTAATTTCTACAGCGTGGAAGGTCCTTTACGACGCGCAGCAATCGAGGTCGCTCGCAACGACTGGACCCTACGGCTATGTCCGGCACCCGCAGTATGTCGGCTTCATCATGGTCATGTTCGGCTTCCTGTTGCAGTGGCCGACGATCCTCACGCTCGCCATGTTTCCGGTCTTGACCATGATGTACGTCAAGCTTGCGCGGACCGAAGAACAGGATGCCAGAGCGGCTTTTCGCGATGCATACGCCAGATACGCGGCCGAGGTGCCCGGATTCATTCCGAAGCTCAGCCGCATCCTGGGCCAATCGGCCGGCGGTTATCGTCACGGCTGAGCAACGAAAGACGAGCAGTCAGCGCTGGAGACAACAAGATTTCCTCTTGTTGTCTCTTATCTATTGTAGGGATCGAATTCGCCGAGAGGGCCAGTTCAAGATATGAAGCAAGTCTGGTATGGCTATATCAAATTTGCCCTGGGCGCGGCGGTGCTCGTCGCTACAGTGGCTGTGTTATGGATGATGTCCTCCGCGGGACCGCCGCGATCCGTTAAGGTGGAGGTCACCGAGCCCGAGCTGTCGGCATTGGCCGCAAAGGGCAAGCCCTTATTCGAGGCCAACTGTGCAACTTGTCACGGAATGAGGGCCTCGGGCACGGACAAGGGCCCACCCCTTGTTCATGACATCTACAATCCCGGGCACCATGCGGATCCCGCTTTTCTTTCGGCAGCCAAGTTCGGCGTGAGGCAGCATCACTGGCCTTATGGAAACATGCCGCCGCAACCCCAGGTCAGTGAGGATCAGGTGGCGGCCATCGTGCGATACGTTCGTGAGGTCCAGATCGCAAACGGCATCAAGTACCGGCCGCACCACATGTAGGCGACAGCTGAGGGGCGCGTCTTTTCCGAAACTATGTCTGCTTGGCTTACCACAATACGCGAACGCCGCCCGCGACAAACAGGCTGCCGACCGCCTCTCCATTGCCCCTTGCAATACCGGCTGTTTCTCCGAGCTTGCGGTCCCAGACCACGCCGATATAGGGGGCGATATTGCGGGTGATTTCATAGCGGAGCCGGGCACCAAGCTCGACATCGGTGAATCCGCTGCCGAGATTGAGATCTGGCACCCGCTGCGCCTGCAGCTTGAGGTCGATGCGAGGCTGCAGGATAAGTCGGTTGGTAATCAGAACATCGTGAAAAGCGGTGATCTCGGAGGAGACCTCGCCCTTCTGGCTGATGAAGAGGTCGGCGTCCATCTCAATGAAGAAAGGGGCCAATCCTTCGACGCCTATGGTGGCATAGGTGCGGTTGGACTTGGCAGAGAAGTCCTGACGAATGCCGAATTGAGCGTCGAAATAATAGCTGATCAGGCGCGAATAGAGCAGCTGCATCTGCCCTTCTTCTAGCTTTCTCGTCTTCCCGTCATAGAAGCCTTCCGACTTCAGGAAGATCTTGTCGTAGTCTCCCCCGACGGAGGCTTCCATGTCCCATCGGGCGCTCGACCCTGGCCCGTTCCATTCCAGCTTGTCGAACCGCATGCTGCTGAACAGCTGCTGATCCGGGAACATTGGCTGGTAGTAGGGGACGGGCGGGAAGCTCGCGCCAGAATAGCTCGGGCTTACCGGATTGGTCGATGACTGCGCCGAGGCCGTCGATAACGCCGCAAGTATAACAATTCCACTTGCCACCAAGGTGGACAGCAATTTTCGCATCCCGTCCTCCTATTTTGCGGCCGAGGCCGTCTCGCGTACGACCTCGATCTTGCGCATCATGCCCGTTTCCATGTGATACAGCTGGTGGCAGTGGAAGGCCCAAGGGCCCTCTGCATCCGCCGGAACGTCGACGTCGACGGTCGCGCCCGGCTTGATGTTGACCGTGTGCTTTTTCGGGTTCCGCGCGCCATTGCCCACGTCGGGCAAAAGCCAGGTGCCGTGGATATGCATTGGGTGGTTCATCATGGTTTCGTTGATGAACCGGAAGCGGACACGCTCGCCGTAGCGCAGCACGATCGGTTGGGCCTCGCTGAACTTGCGGCCGTTGACCGACCAGAAGTAGCGCTGCATGTTTCCGGTCAGACGGATTTCGATGATGCGATCGTAGCGCTTGTACGGGTAGGGATCGAGCGCCTTGAGATCGCGATAGGAGAGGACTCTGGTGCCGGGAGGCGCGCCGGTGTCGTTGGTCAGCGGGTCAGGGGCCATGTTGACCGAGGTGACGGGCACGCTGGGCATGTCCTCGCCGCCGCGCAAGGCAGCAGCCTGCGGCCCAGTCTGGACCCCAGCCGATGGCATCGATGTTGGTGACATCCGGGATCTTCCACTTGCGCCGTGCGAACCGCCCTGCATTGCCGCGTGATCCATGCCCGGCATTTGTGCCAGCGCCTCGCTGGCACTTTGCGCTGGCGCTGAACTCATTCCGGGCATCTTGCTGTGGTCCATGCTCGGCATGGATGGCGTTTTGCCTGGCTTGCTGGGCTTGGATCGCCCGGAACCGGCCGGGTGGCCAGCGTGCCGGGCGCCGCCGGGGCTCATCGAGGCGCCCTCCTGCATACCCTTCATCCCTTGCATGCCGCTCATCCCGCCGCCGGTCGACATGCCCCCCATGCCGATTTCCATGGCGACCGGGTCTTCCGGTGCGACATGGCCAGGCAAATCCTGCTCGGGCTGCGGCGTGCCGCGATCGTATCCTTTGGGTCCCAAATTCATGCCCATCTCAGCCATGGATACGAGCGGCCGAAGCCGGTGCGGCGGCAGTTCGCCGATCATGCCGGGGCGCGGCGCCAGGGTGGCGCGGGCAAACCCAGTGCGGTCCATCGGTTCGCCCACGATAGTGTAGGCGCGGTCTTCGGTCGGCTGGATGATCACGTCGTAGGTTTCCGCATTTCCGAAGCGAAACTCATCGACGCGCACGGGTTCGACATTGTTTCCGTCAGCAGCGACTACCGTCATCTTCAGGCCTGGGATGCGGACGTCGAAATAGGTCATTGCGGAGGCGTTGATGAAGCGCAAGCGGATGCGCTCACCAGGACGAAAGAGAGCCGTAAAATTCTGCTCAGGCGTTCGGCCGTTGACCAGGAAAGTATAGGCCGAGACGTCCGAGATATCGGTCGGATCCATTCGCATCATCGACCAGGCGATCCGATCATTCATGATGGCCTTGCGTGCCTGCTCGTCGGGCGCCTGCGAAAGCTCCTGGAACAGGCTGACCAGAGTGCGCCGGTTGAAGTTGTACCAGCTGCTATCGATTTTCAGGTTATGGATCACACGACTGGCCTCGTCGGTCCAATCCGACATCATGATGATGTAGTCGCGGTCGTACCGATAAGGATCCGGCTGCCGAGGCTCGATAATGATCGGGGCGTAGATCCCAAGTTGCTCCTGCTCGCCGGAAGAGTGGCTATGGTACCAATACGTTCCTGATTGTTTCACCTTGAAGCGATAGGTGAACGTCGTCCCCGGCTGGATGCCATTGCCGTAACCGGGCGAGATGCCGGGCACGCCATCCATCTCCGGCGGGACGATCAGGCCATGCCAATGAATGGAGGCGGGCTCGTCGAGCCGGTTGGTTACATTGATCGTGACATTCTCGCCCTCCTTGAAGCGCAGCAGCGGTCCCGGAAGCTGGCCGTTGATCAACATCGCCGCAGCCGGATGGCCGGTGACGTTGACAGTGCGACGCTCAAGGACCAGATCGTAGGTCCCAGCGCTCGCCTGCACGCCCGATATCGTGAGAATGACGCCTAGCAGGAATAGGCGAAGCGGCAAGCGATGAAGCAACGACTGCATGGGCGTCCCCCGGGAATTCGCAGCGGTTCGTATTCTCTTCTCCAGACTTGCATACCCGGTCCGATATGCAAGCTGCGCGAATTAATATTCCGACAGTGTGACCGGCGTGCCGACTTCGGGCCACGGTCAGGGTTGAATCATGGATGTGAGCCGAAGCGTTGCGCTTACATCTGCGTCAACCCGCACGGCTCGAAGCGCGAGGGCATCAGCAGAAAGTCGTTTTCCGCCAGCATCTGCCACGTGGTCTTCTCCTCGTATCTGATCTCGTCGGATATTCTTGGCCCCCTCCCAGATGGCATCCGGTCTAGGACACGAGCGGAGAGCAGAACTTTAGCCCGTCCTCGAGCTCGAACTCCGGCGGCCTCTCGGGTTGCGGTCGCGAGACGACGTAGGCGGCCCACTTGGTCGAATTTTCGACGCAGAGGACCTCAACCGGACGCCCGTTCTGGTACAGCTGCCAGTCGGCCTTGTACGTCGTCTCCGGCGCGACCAGGACGCAGATCGCCTGTCCCAGTGCGCAAAGCTGCGGCAATGCGGGTCCCATCTTCCTCTCTATGTCCTCGCCGACGAGAGGGCGCTCCGCTTGAGCGTTGATGGTGACAATCTCGTCCTCCTTGAAGCGCAGCAGCGGTCCCGGAAGCTCGCCCTTGATCGGCATCTCCGCGGCCGGCTGGCCGGTGGTGTTTACCGCGCGACTCTCGAGGACCAGATTGTAGGAACCAGCGCGCGCCCACACGTCCGATATGGTGAGAATGACGCCTAGCAGAAATAGGCTGAGCAGCGAGCGCTGAAGCAGCGACGGCATGGAGGTCCCCTTGAAACTCGGAGCGGTTCGTATCTCTTCACCAGACTTGCATATCCGCTTCGGTATGCAGCCTGCGCGGGTTCATTTTCTGACGGTCCGGCCGGCGCGCCGACTTCAGGCCTCAGTCAGGGTTGAATCATAAATGCTTGTATAATCCGCTGCGGCATCATTCCAGCCGGTGGGGCGCGCCATCGCGGCCTTGCGCATCGTGCGCAGACGCGAAGGTGAATGATAGATGTCGAGCGAGCGGTAGATCGCTCCGAGGAGGCCGCCAAGCGAGAGCTCACGGAACAACAGGCCGGTGACACCGTCTTGAATCGTGTCGGCAAGCCCGCCGGTTCGATGTGCAACAGGCAACGAGCCGAAACGTTGCGCGTACATCTGCGTTAGTCCGCATGGCTCAAAGCGCGAGGGCATCAGCAGAAAATCGCTTCCCGCCAGCATCTGACGTGCGGTCGTTTCCTCGTATCCGATTTTGATGCCGACCTTGCCGGGATGTTGCTTGGCCATCTGGCAGAGTGACTGTTCGAGTTCGCTGTCGCCCTTGCCGGTGACGACGATCTGGCCGCCCTGTCGCACGATCGTTTCAATGGCTCCGATCGCAATGTCCAGGCCTTTCTGATGGACCAGTCGCGAGACGATCGCAAACAGCGGACCCCGCGACACTGCCAAGCCGAAGGTCCTTCTTAGCGCTTTTGCATTGACGTCCTTTCCCTTCCAGTCATCTGGGCTGAACGGTCGCGCCAGGTGCGGATCCGTCAAAGGGTCCCAGCTTTCGTCGATGCCGTTGATGATGCCGGTCAAGCGCCCCTGATCGAGCTTTCCTCTGAGCAGCCCGTGCAAGCCGCAGCCATGCTCGGGTGTCACGATTTCCTGCGCATAGGTGGAACTCACGGTCGTAATGTGCGATGCGTAGAAGATTCCCGCTTTGAGGAAGGAAATGTCACCACAGAACTCGACGCCATTGATGTCGAATGCTGCGTGGGGAATGCCGAGCCGATCCAAGCGATGCCGCGCAAACAAGCCGCGATGCGCAAGATTGTGGATGGTCAGCACGCTCGGTATCGACCGGCCGCTCCAGGCGAGGTAGGCGGGCGCCAGCGCCGAGGTCCAGTCATTGAGATGCAGCAGGTCCGGTATCCAGTTTGGGTCGCCAGTGCCGGACGCGATCTGTGCGGCGGCAAGACCGAGCCTGGCAAAACGGAGATCATTGTCCGTCCAGTCAGCGCCCGTTGCGTCCCCATAGGGACCGCCGTCGCGCTCGAAAAGCTGCGGACAGAGCAGCACATAGACGGCAAGATGGTCGCCCGTGGTGCTGCGCGCAAGATCGCAGGCCGGGATGCCGCCGCAGGAAGGCAAATGGCCGACGATCTCGACTGCCTGAAGTTGGCTGACGACATCGCGATAGCCTGGGAGCAAGACGCGCATATCGCACTTGTTTCGGAGCGTGCGGGGCAGCGCAGCGGATACTTCGCCCAGGCCGCCGACTTTCACGTAGTCGGCAAATTCGGAGGTGACGAACAGGATCTTGGGGCGGCTGCGTGGAACGGGGTCGGCGCCAAGCGTAACCCCACTTCCGGGTTTGGTCGGCCGCCCACGTCGAGCCGAATCATGCGCCTTCGGCCGCTCTCCCATCCCGCTTCCCCTTTGATGCCAAGGACCAACCACATGATAGACGCTCGAATAGCGAAATCATTACAGGCCCTGGCGGCCATTTGTCGTTGAAGTGCCGCAACCTATTTTCGAGGTTGTCACGCATTTGACCGCAGACTTTGTTTTAGATCAAACGTCTTTCACCTAAAGACAGCAACATGACGTGAGCATCAGGAGGACCAGACATGAACCTTAGTCGTCGAAACAATCCGCTATCCGCCCCGACAATGACGCGCCGGGTCGCCGCAGTCGCCCTCGTGGGCGTGCTGTCGTCGCAGCTGTTCGTAACGTCTGTGCTCGCGGCATCACCGTCCGTTCGTATGGCGATGATGGACGACAAGGAGATGGGCTCGATGGGAGGCCAATCCAACAACTCGATGTCCGGCACGGGTGGAATGCCGGGAAGCTCGTCCGGCGGTATGGGCGGAATGCCTGCTGCTTCGCCCGGCGGCATGGGCGGTGGCTGCTGCATGGGATCGATGGGGCAGGCGCCCGGATCTGGCTCGGCCGGTGCATCGGGCATGTCGATGCAAACTAACCTACCGGGGTTTCCCGGCTCATCGCATATCTATCACGTGGGCGCGACGGGATTCTATCTCGAGTATGCCGACAAGCTCGGCCTTTCTACCCAGCAGAGGGCGAGCCTCAACGATATCAAGCAGCGTGCCCTCGTCGACCAGTCAAACCAGCAGCGGAAGATCGACGAAGCAGAGCAGGCCCTCTGGTTGCTGACGGCGGCAGACCAGCCGGATGCCACGTCGGTCGAGGCCAAGATCCGCGAGATCGAGAAGTTGAAGGCGGATCAAAGACTGGACTTCATTCGCGCCGCGGGCGAGGCCGCCAAAGTCCTGACCGATGATCAGCGCAAGATGGTGCTGGGGATGGTGCCGATGCCTGGCTCGGCGGCCGCACCTGCGTCGGCGCCGAAGCCGATGAATATGGGCAAATAGCCGCCGCCCAGGGCCCTGGGGCCGGAGTCTGGCCGTGTCGCGCGCCAACTCCGCCTTGGGGAGAAACGGATTGTCGGCAATACTTTAGACTCACCACGCGGCGCGGATCTGGTTCGATCCTTGGCGTGTGCACTGTACTTTTTGCAAGGTAACGAGCAACGCTTCAGTGCTGCGCCAAGCTGATCTCCGCCTGTGCGGAGCCGTAGACAAGGGCAAAAGAGCGGCAGCGCGAAACAACTCCCTTCATGATGTCCAAAGCCTCGTTTGTGGCGCCTCGGTGGATTCCATAATCGGCGACATAAAACTGAGCCTCGCAAAGCCGTCGCTTGGAGTCTTGCTCAACACCTTCTTGGGCCTTTGCGAACATCTCGGTCGGCGTCAGTACTCCCAGGTACAGATCGAGCACCGCGCCAGGCCACACGTCCCGGCTCACTCTGGCGGCATTGGTGGCGAACTCATCTTTGTCGACGGTGTTGGCATGGAGGCGTGCGATGTGCAGCCAGATCGCAGCGTTGGCATCGGTGGGCCGCAGCCGTACCCCAATCTGGAGGTCGTCGATGGCGGCCGCCGTATCGTCAAGGAACAGGTTGGCGCGGCCACGTCCGAAATACAGCGCGGGATTGCCGGGATCGATCTGCAAGGCCTCCTCGAACTCGGCAAGCGCATCGCCGTAGCGGGCCTCAACCAGATAGGCATTGGCACGGGCGTCATGATACCGCGCGTTGCGCGGCGCGAGTTCGAGGGCGGCGTTCAGGTCGGAAAGAGCTGCTTCGACATTTCCGTTCGCCAGATGCAGCGCCCCGCGATTGGCGAAGGCATCGGCAAATGTGGGGCGAAGCTCGATCGCCTTGTCGAAATCCGCCATCGCACGTGCGAAATCGTGCTTAACCATGTAAGCGCCCGCCCGATCGAAGTAGGCCTTGTCGAAATCCGCCTGGAGCCCGATCGCCCGGCCGTAGTTCTCAATTGCAAGCTCAAGCCTGCCCGTTTGAGCGTAGAGGTTGCCGAGATTCAGAAGCACGCTCGCATCGTTCGGGGCAAGCTGATGGGCTTGCTGCAAATCCGTGAGCGCCTCTCCGTATCGCCGCTCCGTGGTCCAGATCACGGCGCGATAGGCGTAGCCGCCAGGAAAATCAGGTAGCAGCGCGACCACCCCGTCCAGATCGGTGAGGGCGGCCTCTGTCATCCCGAGCTGCTGATAGGCGGTGCCACGGCCGAACAGCAGCAAGCCGCGTTGCTTCTTCGAAAGTCGCTCGTCCTTCATGGCCTGGTTGAACAGGCCGATCGCCATCAGGAGCTGGCCGCGATCTTTGGCCTGAAAGGCGGCTCGCGCGACCTCCGAAGTGTCGGTTGCAGAAGCAACTGCTGTCATTGCGAAGACAAGCACGACGCAAACAACAGAAAGTGTTCGAATACAGCGATCCATGATCATCTCCAGCCAGCGAAGGAGATGGGAAAGAATTCTTCTACCATGCCTATCCCACCTCACTGTCGGAGTTTGGCATGGCTGAACGCCCTCACACATGCTCGCGAGCAGATACGACCTCGATGCGGTGGTCGATCCCTTCCCAACCATCCTGCTGCCAACGGATGGTGAAATCGATGCTTTCACCCTTGTTCATCCGGCCGGTGTCGAGTTCCGCCACCCAGAAGCCGAGACTGCTATCGAGGGCTTCGAGATCCCTGACCTCACGCCAGCCATTGACGCCCCAGTGCACCATACCCGCCCCAGGCAAGGCAATGACCAGACGGCAGCCAGCAACGATCGACCGGATTTGCGCGTGGGGCCACCAGAACGCGTAAGCGGACGTCTTCTTCCTTCCCCCGTATCGATCCCAGACGGCCTCCGGTCGATCGAATGGCCGGCCATGGTTGCGGGAGACGGCAAGCTTGACAAATTCGGCATGCGCCCACGCGAGCGGCATGGCCGATCCGGTGGGGCGGCCGGGATACAATCGCCGCTCCTGGATTGGTGAGGCATCCCAGACCTGTTCGGGGATCATGCCGCCGGGGCTGGCTGACGCGGCCATCGTTTCTAGCATCGGCAAGGGATCTTCGTCGGCGCTTAAGGCATAATGGCCCCGCTCCCCTGCGAGAAGCGGCCAGGGCCGGCCTCTGCCAGCCCCATCATACGGCCGGCCATCATCGTACTCACCGTAGCCATCGCCGTTATAGCGGTGCCAGACTGAACCGGAGGGTGTTTCCACCTTCAAAAGCCCATCTACGAGTTTGATCGTATCGAGGATGAGCGGGTCGGCCGGATTCCTGAGGCCAAAGCGGACCAGGCGCAGGAAGTCCGTGCTGACTTGTTCGCTCGCCCGCATTCGCACCCCATCGGTGCGGTTGCGAATGGGCACGAGTTCATCGAGCGCCGCCTGGCCTTCGGAAAGCACTGATGTCGGCGACGTGCGGACATAATAGCCGGCAATGGCGAACTGTTTTGCCAGATCGGAGCCGCAGGCGGTGAGCCAGTCTTCCAGATGGGCGTTCCAGAAGTCTGCCAGCGCCGTGGCCCAGTGGCGCGCCATAGGCTCGAGCAGCGAGCCGCCTGCGACAAGCGCCGCGATGCAGGTGGCAAGGGTGAATGCGTTCAGCCCATAGTTTTCTTCCCAGCGGTCCTGATCCGTCGAGGGACCGACCCGGGCGATATAGCTGAGCGAACGGGCGATCATGTCCTGCGGTTCGATCCCGCCCAGAGCGTTCCGGTCGGCCAGCAGGGCGGCCAGAAGAACTGGATACGCCGCTTCGTCGAGCTGGACCCCGCGCCAATACGGTTCTCCGCCCAACCATTGGTTCTGGTGCCAATGCCCTTCGACGTTTTGTGTTGCGATCAGGTAGCGCAGCGTGTTGCGCGCCTCTGCTTCTCCTCCGAAGGCAAGCAGAGCCGTGGCGCATTCGACGAGATCGCGAGGCCAGACCAAATGATAACCGCTCCGCTCGTTGCCCGTGTCGCCCCAGGGCACGCTCAGGCTCGCCACCATCGCGCCCGGGTAGGTCTTATCGAGGTGTGTGCGCAAAACCGTGACGGATGTAACAAACTGTTCCTGCAAATGAGCCGGAGCGCCCACCGGCCGGGCGCAACATTCATCGCAGCTGTGGTGCCAAGCGCTCCAATCGGCGATTTGCGCGTCCAAAACGCCATCGAACGGCTGCATCAGTGATGACACGGCCAGTGTCGCGGCCGCACTTTGGCTGCTTGCGAAGGCCAAAGCGAGCACGCTGAATGGCCGCAGCTCCGCCAACAGCGCGACGTTGCCGGGACCGGCGGCCGGGTACTCCCACGCCATCCTGCCGTTGCCGGCGAAGTCCTGCCAGCCGTCGCTGGAGCCGACATAGCCCGCGCTCGCTCTCATGACGGCGTCCTGCTGGTGCTCGTCGACGGCGGCAAGGGCCATCGCAAACGGCGCCCGTTCCGCCGACAGAAAGCGCCGTCCGCGATGTTCGGCGATGACGGCGCGATTGCCGTAGCCGGTGGCGCCGAGATGGGGGGCAACCAGCACATAGGGGCGCAGCGCCGGATCGTCGCTTTCAAGGCGACACTCGATGACGAGCACGTCCCGTAGCGGGTCCGGGGTAATCCGCAGGCGCAAGCTGAAGCGCGAATGGGAATGGGTGATCTCGTAAGCGGGGACACCTGGCGCGACCGATCGCAGCTGATATTGACCGATCCGCTTGACCTCGACCCAAAATTCTTGGTCGTCGGCGACGATGAAGCCGAGGTCCCGGATCTGCGGAATGTCGATCCTTGGCCAATAGACCTCGTTGATGATGCCATAACCTGCCGTGAACCAAAGCCGGGCGGGCCCGAGCGAGCAGCCAACCACGTCTTTTGAGCTGCTCGTCCAGGTCGGAGGAATCCCTGGCGCGCCTGGCGCATCGAAATGCGGGTCCGGTTCCCAGTGGTTGGTCCGACGCCGCGGGGCAGTTGAAATCGCCGCTTCCTTCGCGAGCGCGTCCAGGTGATCTTGAGCGGTTATCACGGCTGGATGCTTTGATTGACGCTCTGGCAAAGGAGGGCAAACGTTCCGTTCACAAGGCATGTTGCATTGCATGAGTTCGATGATCGGATGAGCTTTGCAGCAGTTTGTCGGACATCCGGCTTATCAAGTTTGATGCAGGTCAATCAGGTGGGACCCAATCCGCTTCATTGTGACCGCGACGCATTGCAGCTGTAGGAGCCCGGCATGGCCAATTCCCTGAACCTTCTGCAGGAAAAAGGTCAATCCGTTTGGGTCGATTTCGTGGCCCGCGATTTCCTGGACCACGGCGGGCTCGCGCGGCTTGTGCAGGAGGATGGGGTGCGTGGGGTAACCTCCAATCCCGCCATTTTCGATAAGGCAATCGTTCAGTCCAGCGACTATGATGACGCGCTGTGTGCCCTCTCTGGCAATGAGGACGCATCTGCGTATTCTGTGTATGAAAAGCTTGCGATCGAGGACATCCGGCAGGCCGCCGACGTGCTGCAGAAGGTCCATGAGGCCACGGACGGTGCGGACGGCTATGTGAGCCTCGAAGTCTCGCCTAACCTCGCCAACAGGGCCGATGCGACCCTCGAAGAGGCGCGACGGCTGTGGCTCGAGGTCGCCCGAAAAAACCTCATGATAAAGGTGCCGGCAACCGCAGCGGGCATTACGGCGATCCGCCAGCTCGTTGCCGAAGGCATCAACGTCAATGCGACGCTGTTGTTTTCGCAACGCATATACGAAGACGTCGCGAATGCGTATCTGGAGGGGTTGGAACGTCGGGCGGATGCCGGCGGCGACGTCAGCCGGATCGGAAGCGTCGCGAGCTTCTTTGTCAGCCGGATCGACAGCATGGTCGACGCGCTGATCGACGAAAAAATCACCCAAATCAAAGATGCCGGCAGAACCAAAAGGCTCGAGCGGCTCAAAGGCAGAATCGCCATCGCCAACGCGAAGCTCGCCTATCAGCGTTACAAGCGTTTGTTCGCAACACCACGCTGGAACGGACTAGCTGCCAGGGGTGCGCGGGCGCAGCGGCTGCTGTGGGCCTCCACCGGCACCAAAAACAAGGCCTATTCCGACGTACTCTACGTCGAGGAGCTGATTGGGCCAAATACCGTCAACACCATGCCGCCGGCAACGCTGGATGCCTTCCGCGACCACGGTCGGGTCCGGCAGTCACTTGAAGAGCGATCGAAAGAGGCGGAGGGCCTCTTGGAAGAGCTCAATCACGAAGGCATCTCGCTCGACGAGGTGACCGCGCACCTCGTTGAGGATGGCGTCAGGCAGTTCGTCGAAGCCACCAACAAGCTGACGGACGCCCTCACGGCAAAGCTCGCGCTGCTGGGCCGGCGGCAGAGTGCTGCTCTTCCCAGCTGAAACTGATTGGAGCACGTGATGCAGCTTGGAATGATCGGCCTCGGTCGGATGGGCGGCAACATCGTGCGGCGACTGTTGCGCACCGGGCACGGCTGCGTCGTCTACGACCGCAACCCTGAACGGGTCCGGCATTTGGCTGACGAAGGCGCGTCCGCTGCGGCAAGCCTCAAAGACCTGATCGCGAGGATGGAGCGACCGCGCCATATCTGGGTCATGCTTCCGGCGGGAGAGATCACGGAAACAACCATCCGCGAGCTTTCCGAATTGCTCGAGCCGGGCGACGTCATCATCGATGGCGGCAATTCGTTTTACAAGGACGACATCCGCCGGGCGCGCCAGCTTGCGGCGAAAGGACTGAAATACATCGATGTCGGCACCAGTGGTGGCATCTGGGGCAGTCAGCGCGGCTACTGCATGATGATTGGCGGAGACAACGAGATCGTGGAGCGCCTCGATCCGATCTTCTCCGTACTTGCCACCGGTTGTCGAAACATCCCGTGCACCCCCGGCCGCGAGCGGCGCGACGAACGGGTGGAGCGCGGCTATCTGCATGCCGGGCCATGCGGGGCCGGACATTTCGTCAAGATGGTCCACAATGGCATCGAATACGGTTTGATGCAGGCCTATGCCGAGGGTTTTGAGATCCTCAAACATGCCAATTCGCAGGAATTGCCGGCCGAACTGCGCTTCGAGCTTGACCTGGCCGACATTGCCGAGGTTTGGCGACGCGGCAGCGTGATCGCCTCGTGGCTTCTTGATCTCACCGCCATGGCGCTTGCCGCAGATCCACTGCTTAAGGCGTTCGAAGGCTATGTCATGGATTCCGGAGAGGGCCGTTGGACCGTCAATGCGGCGATCGAAGAGGCGGTGCCCGTTCCGGTGCTGTCGGCCGCTCTCTATGCGCGCTTTGCCTCGCGCGCGCAGCGCAGCTTCGCCAACAAGATGCTGTCAGCCATGCGCAAGGGTTTTGGCGGACACCAAGAGCCGAAAGGTAGCTGAATAGATTTCGGCGATAACTGCGAATGATCGATAGGCTGAAAATAGAAGAGAACGCAGCGAAGCCTGCTCCCTCATGCACGCTCGTCATTTTTGGGATCACGGGCGACCTGGTCCACCGACTCTTGATGCCGGCGCTCTACAATTTGGCGCGGTGGAAGCGCTTGCCTGCTGATTTCGGCGTAGGCCGCAGCGAAATCAGTGTGGGGAGCGCTGGGCCGCGCGAGGCCGAGGGTCTACTCGCTCGCGACAGGCCGAGCCTGGCGATCGACTTGAATCTCAATGGAATTCGTGATGTGCCATGATCGGGAATCTGCAGCGGGAGGCTTGAGCTTGGTACGTGCTTGCGAAGGTTACGCAGATTGGCGATTTGCAAGCAAGTTTCGGCCTCCTGCCAGGCGGTTACCCGGCTCTCCTTTTCAGGAAGGTGACAAGAAACTCGCCAGGATAACAAGCTCTCGGGTTTGTTTTCTGGCAGGTGATGCTCGCTGATAACAGGAATTCGGGAGGCTCTTTCGTGCCGTTCGTATCTCAACGTTGCTCTCCATGGGTGGCCCTGATCGTGGCAGCCATCTTCATGAGCCTGTCCGCAGGCCGCGCCGATGCGCAGATGGAAGGAGGGCACGAGTCACATCATCCAAATGCGTCTGCACCGACGACTCCTGCCGCGCCGAACAGCATGGGATCGCCGCCTGTCCCTGCCATGCCTGGAATGGGCCCGCCGAGCGGGGGCATGGGAGAAATGGGCGGCGCATCGTCAGGCGGGATGGGCGGGATGGGCGGGATGGGCGAAATGATGGGGGGCCGTCCGCGCAAGGAGTTTTATCCGTCGCTGATGGACATGCCGAGCCTCTCAGCCGAGCAGCGCCAGCGCATCGAGTCGCAAGCACGCGCGGCGCTTAATACCGCCACCGAAGAGATCGCCAGTGCCGAAGCGGCGCTTCGCCAGGCGAATGCGAGGGCTGATTCCATTGGCGCGGAGGAGGCCACCTCGCGGCTTCGGGATGCGCTCAACCAGGCGAAGAGCGCGGCAACCACGCTTCGGGCGCTTTCAGAAGGAAAGCCCCCACAGCAGATCGCGCTGGACTGGTTCAGGACGCAATTGAACCTTCCCGCCGTGACAGCTTCAAGCGATGCGGGGCTTGGATTGTCGTGGTTTCATGTCGTCACAATGGCGGTGCTGGCGACGTTCACCGTGGCCATGATCCTCGTGTATGTCCTGCGTCTGCGCCGTGCCAACGCGCTGGTGCAAAGATTGACGAGCGCGCCCGCTCTCGCCACGGCATCTGGCAGAGTGGCTACTCCGGCGCCGCCAAGTGCGCCGCCGCCCACCACGCCACCTCCTGCCGCATCTCCGGGTACGCCTCCATCGACCCGGGCGGGTGAAGCTGCCCCGCCAAGCTCGGCGGCAGCCGTAGCAAGTCCTGCCACCGCAACCGGCCCATGGAAAGGCAAACTACAGGTCGCCGGCATTTTTCGCGAAACGAACGACGTCAAAACCTTTCGGCTCAAGAGTCCCGATGGCGGCCCCATTCCCTTCACCTTCCTGCCGGGGCAGTTTCTCACCTATTCCGCCGAGATCGATGGCAAGCTCGCGCGGCGCTCCTATACCATTGCGTCCTCGGCCGCACAGACTGCCTATGTGGAAACGACCATCAAGCGGGAGGAGCCAGGCATCTTCTCCGATTACATGCATGACAAGGTCAAGCAAGGCGATCTGATCGAAGTTGCTGCGCCCTTCGGCGCCTTTACCTTCAGAGGCCAGGAAGCTGACAGCGTCGTCCTGATCGGTGGCGGCGTTGGAATCACCCCTTTTATGGCTGCCATACGCTATCTGTTCGATACCGCCTGGCGGGGCGACATCTTTCTGGTCTATGGCGCCCAGACCACCGAACACTTCATCTTTCGCGACGAGCTCGAGTATCTGCAACGTCGCATGCCGAACCTGCACGTGATCGCGACCATGGCGCGGGCAGAGGGCACCTCTTGGATGGGACCGCAGGGTCACGTGACCAAGGAGCTCCTGAGCCAATCGGTTCCAGATATCCAAAAGCGGCGCGTCCACCTCTGCGGCCCGCCCGGCATGATGGAGGCCATGAAGAAGCTCCTCGCGACGGTCGGGGTGCCGTCCGACCAGGTGAAGACCGAGGCGTTCGGACCGGCGCGCGGCGCCGTGCCCCCACCCGGTGTGACGCAGGTGGTTACGGCCGAGCGGGCCGGTCCTGCGGCGGCGGGCGCGCCGCCTGCCGCGCCTGCCATTGGACCGGCAACGGCAACCATTCGGTTTGCCAAGGCCAACAAGATCGCAGCCCTGCCGCCCGACAAGACAGTGCTCGAGGTCGCCGAATCCCTAGGCGTCCCGATCGATTATGCCTGCCGCGTCGGGGTTTGCGGTACCTGCAAGACGAAACTCCTCGAAGGCCAGGTGACGATGGAGGTCGAGGACGCCCTGACCCCCGAGGACAAATCCCAGAACATTATTCTCGCCTGCCAAGCCAAATCCGTCGGCAATCTGGTTGTCGAGGCCTGAGATGAATCAGACCGAACGGCAGATCGCCGAGACAGTCCTATCCCTGATCCTGTTCCTGGTGCCGGCCTTCTTGTTTCATACCGCACCGCGGTTCGCCGGAAGCTTGATGGGCTTCGTCCTCGGAGTGGCCGCAGCCACCTTGATGGTTTCCCTTCTGGTGTATCCGCTTGTCAAATATGCGGGTTGGCTCAAGCGATGGGTGACACGGGTCGTGTCACTGCGCGTCTTGCTCACATTTCACGTGTATGCCGGCGTCTTCGGCGCGTTTCTAGCGATCCTGCACACAGGCCACAAATACCAGAGCCAGCTCGGCGTCGCACTTCTCGTCGTGATGTTGATCGTGGTGGCGACCGGGTTCGTAGGCCGATATTACCTACCCCAGACGTCTCTCGAACTGAAGGAGGCAGAGTCGCACCTCGGCACACTTCGCGCGACCTATAATCAAGCAGCGGAAGCCCTTGCCGAGCGCCAGGTCCTTGAGGAGGCCGCTGCCGCCAATATCAGCGCGCCGGCCCTGCAGAACGTCTCGATGCTGCAGGTCGTTGAAGGTATCGCCGATCTCGAATATGCCATCGGCTCGCGCGAGATCTTGAAGAAGGTGTCGATGCGTTGGGTCGTGGCGCATGTCGTGGCCGCAATCCTCATGTACACCTTGCTCGTCCTGCACATCGCAGGAGAAATTTACTACGGGCTACGGTGGCTGTCGTGAAGCCGCTCAATGCCTTTTACCTTCTGCTGATCGTCGCAGGCCTGCTTGCCGGCGGCACGGCCATTGCGATGCTCTATCGCACCGGATCGGCATCGATTCCGGGATGGCAAGAAACCTTCCAGCCCGGTCCCCTCTCCGAGCAGCATGCGTTCTTGAACGGCAAGTGCGAAGCGTGTCACACGCCGGCGCGCGGTGTTGAAGCTCAGACCTGCATCAAATGCCACGCCAACGCCGCCGCGGATCTGGCCAAGCAGCCGACTGCCTTTCACGCCACGGTCCAGGATTGCCGCGGCTGCCATAGCGAACATCAAGCGGCCGGCCGCCCGACCCGAATGGATCACGCGAGCCTTGTACGAATCGGCTCGCACCTTGCGAGCGGAGCGGCGGGTCATCCAGGAGCGACCCGGCAGATGGTCAAGGACATGGCGGATTTTCTCGGCGTCTCGGTGTCACCTGGGGAGGAGAAAAATGCTCTTAATTGTACCAGCTGCCACAGCAATCAGGACCCGCATCGGGAGCTGTTCGGGCGCAATTGCGCAAGCTGCCATGACACCGAGACTTGGCGGGTCGGTTCGTTTCTGCATCCCTCTCCCGCGTCAAAGATCTGTGCGCAATGCCATCAGGCCCCGCCGAGCCATTTTACCGAACACTTTGCGGCTGGTTCGATGGGTGGACACAGAAGCACGCAGATCAATCAATGCTACCAATGCCACAAGACGAACTCGTTCAAGGATCGCAAAGAAGGGGTTGGTGTCGGCATGCACTGACGTCTTCAGCTTGGCAAGCTGGCCTCCGCTTGCGCGTCGCCAACGCACTCACAGCCCAGCAGCACCAACGACCCAGATCAACAGGACGATTGACAGCGGATGGCCGGCATGACGTCGACGACGCCCATAGGATTGTCCGCTGGAATACACTACGGATGACGTAAGCGTGTCCTCGACCAAAAGCATAACCGAGAAGCGCTACAGTGAAGCGATCGATCGCCTCACGTGGGAAATCACGGCGATTCACGCCCATTTGGAGGAGATCCAGCGAGTATGGGCACGAGTGCTCGGGATCAGCAGATCTCAATGGATGATCCTGATGGCGATTTCCGATCTGGATGAAGGGAGCGGCGTCCCGGTTAAGACGGTTGCGAAGATTTTGCATGTGGATGGGTCCTTTGTTACAACCCAATCCAATCTGCTCGAAAAGATCAAACTGGTGCGACGACAACCTTGTCGAATGGACGGCCGAGTCGTGCGGCTCTTTTTGTCAGACAGAGCGCTCACGCTGCTGGCTCGCGAGAGCGAACGGAATCAAGCTGTGACCGATTCGGTGTTCACGGACTTCGAAGAGGGTGAGCTCAACAAATTTGTCACCCAGTTGACATTGCTCGGACAGCGGCTCGAGAAGGCAAAGTTGAGACTGTCGATCGAGTTTTAGCCTTCACTTATCGGCACGGGGAACGTCAGGTCAAGGAACGGGCAGTTCTCGTTAAGCAATTGCAGCGGGCCGCTATAGAGGCAACCTCAGAAGCCGCTCAGGTGATGCTGATGCTGGAGAGCGATGGTGCTCTTGTATACCTAAATGCCAAGCCGAGACCGCTTCCGTGCTCACCAGCCTGAACGCCGTTGTCTCCCGCTCCTCAAGGCAAGACTAAAGCACCCGCTTCGCTCCCGGGATGGTTCGCAAGGCCGCCGTTAGACCCCAGCTCAATAGAACTGTGAACACGAATGCGGTCAGCGCCTTGGCGATCGCAGGGACATCGAAGTCGAACAGCCAATATTGGATCCAGAGAACGATCGGGTAGTGCACAAGAAACATGCCATAGGCATGTGCCTGCATCCAATCTAGCACGCTAAAGCCCGTGCGTTTGAACCTCAAAAAGTAGCCGACAATTGCAAATAGAAAGGCCGCACTGAACGTCACGAAGAACAGGCCGTAGCTCGCCTCATACCAATCCGGCAGCCATACCGGATTTTCCAGGATTTCACGCTTGACGTAAATAAGCACCCACAACAGACAGTAGGGGACGAGCGCTGCGACGATCCAGCTCCAGCCGCTTTTAGCGAGCCGGCCATCCGCACTTAGCAGACCGCGATCGAGATTCGCGGCGCCCACGCCTGCCCCGATAAGGAAGTAGGTAGGGTATAGTAGAACGCGGCTGGCCTGCAGCGAGAGCGGTCCAATCTCAAACCAGCGTCCCGCTCCAAAATAGACCCGCATCGGAATGTAGACGACCGCCGTAACAGCAAGCACCAGAATGAAGAATTCGGTCGGTCGCTTATAGCCGCGCACCGCCAGCCGATTGATAGGATCGAGCAGTTTGGGGGAGAGATGAAACGCCAGGCAGGCTGCCACGTCAAAAGCGAGCAGCACCCAGATGAACCAGATCGGTCCGCTTGGCCAAGGCCCGACCGTGATTGTCTTCCACCAGAACATAAGAAAGCTCGCGTCTGGGTGCCGGCGCAGTTCGATCGCGAAATACGCAACCGGAATGATGGTGAGCACGCCGATCACAAACGGCAAGCCAAGCCGAATTAACCGATCACGCAGGAAGACTTGCAGCTCTTTGTGCGCGAGGCTCGGCCAGACGAACAAGCCTGACAGGAAAAAGAACGCCGCCATGAAGAAGCTGTCTGTGGCGAGCACGACCACATCAAAGCCGATCCACGACTTAGCGTCGGTATGACCGAAATATGTGTAGGCAATCACGGAGTGGTGCAGAAGCACCATCAGCATGAGGAACGTGCGCGCGCGATCCAGCGCAACATCACGTAACTTATCGGTCGCGGCCTGCACATTCGCAGTCACTGCCGCCTGGAAGCTCGTTCTCATGCGCGCGCTCCAGCCGGCCGGCGATCATCAAAAGCTGCTGGCGTGAATCTGACCTTATAATTTCCCCACGCGATCCCGTGCGATCGCAGGCAATGTTAGGATATCTTCCTCAGCTTGCAACCGCTTGATGCAGGTCAAGGCTCCACGACAACAAGATTGTGCCTGCAGTCCCGAAAGGCAGGCTTTCCAGATTTCGGACCCATCACAGGGTGACGTCTCAGGTGGGGCGTCCCTATCGAAGGCCTCGGCTCGCGTCTGTGAGCCGCGTCGGCCTCGCAACAGGATCAGCGATGCTAACCGAACGCATTGAGATCGGTAATATCGGTCGTCGCTAGACGCAACGCTGCGATCCAGAAAAAATAATACGCCTCCAGGCTGCGCGGGGTTGCCTGCCGCAAGACCAAGCGCGCTCATGAGTGCCTGCGAGGTTTGATCATTCTGTGGTTGGTCCAGACCCGCCGGACCCGGAAACGGCGATACCGCGCGCGCGCGGCCAGATCAGGTGGTCGACCTGCCACCTCAAACCCTTCAATCTCATCTCGAATTCGATATTCGGATATTGCGGCTCGTTCATCCTTAGTGTCACTAAGAAGCGCGTCGGGGTCCGGAAGAACGCGTAGCTCGTTGCCTCCCACAACGTGCTCGATCGGCCCGATCTTCGTGCGTCCGAATACCAGGCGATGAGTCCGGACGGCGAGATAACGCGCTCGGCTACGGGATCGAACACATATGGACTTAAGGCCAGCGCGAAAGCGGCGCCGATCGCTTCCGGCCCGCTTGCGCCATAGGCCTGCGTTGCGAGCGACGTCGTAACGTCCGCTTTCAGCTGCGTCCGAACGCTCGGCCAGTCGATCAGTTCTGCAACAACGCGGGTATCGCTGGCTTCCAGTGCCCGATCAAGCTGATACAGCGTCACATACGGATAGGATAGATAACTGGCGAGCACAGCGCCGAGAACCACGTATGCCACCGTGCGGCGGCGAATGTGATGGCGCGCCGCTATCACCTCGGTCTCCAAGTATGCCATGTCGATCTCTCATCGCAGCGCCACGTGTTCGGATCCCCAGGAGGCTCCATGAGACTGCCATGCAAGCCGTCACGTGTGTTGATCTGCATCAATCCTAGAAGAATGGGATCGCCATCCTGATTGATCGCGTGGGATTGGTGGGAGAATTCGAGCTCTTGGTCTTCTTGTCGAAGGAGGTGACTTTATGTTTGCTAGCCCGCATCACTAGAACGAAATCGCCGGAAGTTCCCGTTTCAAGATGACGCTCATTCTTTTCAGCTCGGACCGATTGATAAGCGGTTTCATCCATATAACTATTGCTTCTCACACTGTCACAGTCGGTCGAGGAATTAATGGCATTCAAGTTCAAGGATGTGTTCTCGGGTACGCAGGCTGCACTGAGCGCTGACCCTGCCCAGGCGTTAGCGGCCTTCCGAGCGCAATCCCGTCTCGGAGACGGCGTTGACAGCGCCGTCGCGATTCGCCAGTTCAGCGTCCAGGTGGACGAGCCGGCGGGCCTCGGCGGGCAGGACACAGCGCCCACTCCAGTGGAGTACATCTTGGCGGCCCTGGGCTCTTGTCAGGAAATCACCTACCGACTCTATGCCGATGCGCTCGGCATTCCCCTCCATGGCGTGTCGGTTCGGCTTTCCGGCACGATCGACTTGCGCGGCTTGTTCGACGTCGAAGGGGACGTTCGGCCGGGTTATCAAGTCATTGAAGCCGAGGTAGTTTTGGACAGTCCGGCTCCCGAAGGCGAGTTGGCGCGCCTGAAAGAAATCGTCAACCGTCATTGCCCCGTGCTGGACATCTTGGAGAATCCGACCCCGGTGCAGCTTTCACTTCGTGTGGACCCATTGCGGAGCGCGGCTGAGTGAGCCGCCTGCCGTTCGCGTCATCCCCCGGAAGGGCGCGTTCGAACGATCTAAATGGCTGATCAGTTCGGGAGGATAATGGTCCCGTGAGCCGGCCCTTTTGGCGGAGGCGGCTCGAGGGCTTCTGGCCCTGAACATCCTCGTTGAGGTACGTGCGGTCTTCCACTGCACAGCAGCACTTGAGCTTCCGGTTGGCTTACCCCTGTGGGTTACCGCCAAATTCGCGAGAATTCCGCGCCCCCTCCGAATTTGTCAGCTGAAGCGGCGAGCACCGCACGGAGACGACGGGGCGCGTTGCGCGTCGTACCAGAAACCGCGTCATCTTCTGAGCGAATTACGTCAACAGACGAATGCCCGCTAGATAATCATGGATGCTCAAGGGATGATCACTTCTATAGTAGGTAAGGCGTCACTGCATCCAACCAGCACGCGGAGGCTTGTTTATCGATTGTGCAGCTGTTTAAGGTCTCCCAGTTGAACGAGACCGCAAGATGTCAGACAGTCTTTCCAACCGCGGGTTGCCGCTCACGACCAGGGGGGCATTGGTACTCGCCGCTTTTGCGACCGCCCTGGCGTTCAGCATCATTCTGCCAAACCTGCCGTCGCGGATTGCGGCCGTGTCCGGCTTCGACGATCCCGCGACGATATCCCGGCATACAGGTCTCATGACGGCGGCCTACACGGCTGCCATTTTCGTTTCCGCTCCCTTCCTTGGAAGGATCTCGGACGGCTGGGGCCGTCGTCCGGTGCTCGTCCTGGGTCTTGCAGGATTTTCCACCAGCCTGATGCTGTTCGAACTTGCAGGCGACTTGTTGCTTCTTTACACGGCGCGAGCGCTGGCCGGGGTTTCGGCAGCGGCAATCACACCCGTGGCGCTCGCGACCGTTGGTGACTGGTCGCCCGACGATGGGTGGCGTGCGCGGCGGTTCGCCTGGATTGGAGCGGCAACCATGATCGGCTTTATGGTTGGTCCGCTGCTCGGCGGCACCTTGTCCATCCTGAGTTCGAAGCAAGCTCCTCCGCTGTTTTGGCCAATCGTGCTCGCGCTGGTTAGCGCTTGCGTGATCGCGCGGACTGTTCCCGTCTCGAAGAGACCCTCCAGTTCACATGCCAATGCATACGCCCTCCGCGGTGCCGATGACCAACGAACCTCCAAGAGCTTGCTTGTGCTGGCGGCGATCGTTGCGGGCTCTGTTGCTGCTTTTGACGTTCACCTGGCCTTGCGCGGCAATCTTGGCTCAAGCGCATCTGGGTTGACAATTGGATTGATGCTCGCCGAGTGCAGCGCCGTGATGTTGCTCGCCCAAATACTCGTATTCTCGCCGCTTGTGCCGCCGAAGGCGACCCGCTGGTTGATCGCGCCCGCACTGGGCATGCTTGGCCTCGCTCTTGCTCTCGCTTCGGCCGCCACAACGGCGGCAGCACTCGCGCTTGGCGTCGGCGCGATTGCGGCGGCTGCAGGAATAGCTGCACCAATCATCACCTATTGGACCTCCCTGATCGCGGGTGAGCACCAGGGCGAGGATTTGGGCCGATGGATTGCGGTCACCAGCCTTGGTCAGGCCGTGGGCTCGGCCGCTGCCGGCCTGTTGCTGTCACATGGGTTGTCGAACGCCATGTTCGCCATCGCGAGCGCGCTTGCACTCGCCGGGATGATCATCGCCGCGTGGTTGGCAAAGCAGTTGGCATAGCCTAACACCGGGATCAGCTGGTTTTCCGCAGAAATCGGGAGCTCCGCCGAGCCGGTATCACCCGAGCGCGCCGAGTTGGCTCCGGAACAAATAACTTCTCCCATGGGTCCGTAGCGGTGTGCAGTCGGAAACGGCATCAGCGGCCGTCGGGTGTTCGTACACCAAACCAGGAGTCTCTGACCTGATGATAGTGCAGGGACGGATCATAGGATTCGGTCGGCAATCCGAGAACGCCAGGAGCGAGCCGGCCAACGGCCGCGAGCAGCGCGTAGGAGGACGTCACCCGCTCCCGCTGAGTCATAACCAGGGCGATCCGCGCATTCAGCAGCTCCTGCTGAACCGTGAGCAGCTCGAGCGTGCTGCGCTGGCCGGCGCCGAACTCGCGCCGGACGGATTCGAGTGCGAACTCGGCCGCCTTCACCTGAGCTTGCGCCGAATCCACCTGCGCCCTCGTTGCAGCCACCGCGCTCCACGCCTGCACGACGGTGGCCCGTGCGAGCTTGCGCACCGCTTCAAGCGACAGTCGCTTCTGACCGGTCATTTCCTTCGATTGGCGGATCTTGGCGTACTCGCTGCCCCCCCCTGATACAGGGGAATGACCACCCGGCTGATGATCGACGCATCGGTGCTCGTCGCCGGAAACATCAGATTCTGGTCGGGCATGACGTCCCAGCGGCGTTTCACACTACCTTCCAGCGTCACCATCGGGTACAGCGCCCCTTCGGCAATTTTGGTCTGCAGAAGCGCGATATCGACGCCGTACATGGCGGCAAGAACGGCCGGGTGCTGGGTACGCGCAAGTGCGATGGCGGCCTCGAGCGTCGCAGGAGCAAAGCGATCCACCGGTTGGCCGGGCGTCAATTTACCGGGCTCGCTGCCGATTACGCGAGTGAATGTGGCGCGCGACGAGTTGTACGTCGCCTGTGCCGCGAGCACCGCCGTCCGCGCCGCTGCAAGGCGAGCTTCCACTTGCGCCACATCGGCAGTGGTCAGGTCACCGCTCGCTTGCCGGCTACGGACCAGGTTCAGTTGCTCACCCAATAGGTCGAGATTACGCTTCTGCAGTTCAAGGATCGCGGCATCGCGCAGTACATCCATATAGGCGGTCGCGGCATCCACCAGCACGGTCTGCTCCATGACGCGGAGCGCCTCGCGGCCGGCAAGTACCTGGTTTTCGGCCGCACGCACCCGGTTTGCCGTCTGGAATCCGTTGAAGATGGACTGGCTCGCCGTCACCCCGACGCTGCGCGGGGTCGTGGTCGAGCTTTGCTGCGCGCCATCGGCTCCCTTTTCATTGAGGTAACGAGGACCGGCCTCCGCAGTCGCCTCGATGCGCGGGCGATAACCGGACAGCGCTTGGGGCACCTCTTCGTCCGTCGCCCGCAGATTGGCGCGTTCCGCATTGAGCGTCTCGTTGTTGCGGTAGGCTTGAGCCAGTGCCCGGTCGAGCGTCTGCGCCGCACCGGTGCGACAAGACCAAACCGCGACGACCGCCATGGCCAGCAACCGAATTGACGTACGCGCAATGCTCATTGAAGTCCCCGGATCGCGATACCGAGCCAGGTCTGCTCCCCGCCATGCGGCGTCGTCCTGCGAGATTACCCAGCCCCCGAATGCAACAATAGCGTCTGGACAGGAGACGTGCAAAGATCGCGCCCTTAGCGTTGTGGGCGCGCCGTGGGGAGTTTTGGCGTTGTCGTGTCGCGCGCCTGCCTTCGGTGAATGGCTGCGGTCACGTCGTGCGTCACCGCCGGCGGCCAAGTTTGGATGGAATGCGCAAGCAACGTAGCGTGGGGTCAAACGCGCGCAAAGGGAGCATTGGCAAAGCCGGACGCTGCCGATCCATGGGGGTCGGGCGAGTCCCTGAGGTCGCTGATAATGACTGGCAACAGCAATTTCGTTTCTGATCCAATCATCGCGGCGCTGCTCTCGGAAGTGAGCGCAAAGTTGGCGGAGATCGTCGAATCGGGGACGACCTTTCGCATCGATCTGCGACGGCTTCCATTGCCTGCAGGCGGTACCGCCGCGCTGCGCGACTTTCTTGGCAACGGGCAGGTGGATGCAAGTTTTAAGGGCGTGGGATCATGCATTTTTTCGGAAACGGCCGTGGCCGGCGTATGGTGGGGTCAGCAGTACAACACCGGCGGTGATCTTGTCGGCGAATTTATCGAAATTGCCTATTTCCCAGAACTATTGAAGTGCGAGACCGCCGAGATCGAACAGGCCATGAAAGATCTTCGGCTCAAGATCCGCGACGCTCAGCAGATTCGTGGTAGCGGGTCGGAATCGAGCTCCTCGACCAACCGTTCGCCGCCGAGCTCCGTTTCCAGCACGACGTAAGGCCCATCTTCGCCCACGACGCCGATTTCTGCTGCGTCTTCTCCGCCCGGCAGGTCGCGCCAAGACTGCACCAGCCGTTCGGCTGAAGACGGATCGGCGACAGCCACGATCCTGCCCTCACAGGCCAGATAGAGCGGATTGTAGCCGAGCATATCGCAGACGGCCTGCACCTCACCGCGCAGCGGAATCTTGCGCTCGAACAGGCGCACGCTTTTGGCCGTCGATCGAACGATCTCGTGGGCGACGCTTGCCAGTCCGCCGCGAGTCGGGTCGCGCATGAAGCGGATGCCTCGCTGCATTAGGGCGCGTCGAGCAAGCGGAAGAACACTGGCGCAGTCCGACTGTAGCGTCCCCGTGAGACCAAATTGCTTGCGGGCAAGCAGGACGGCCGTTCCATGATCGCCGACCGAGCCGCTGACGATGATGCGGTCGCGCGGGAGGATCTGATCGAGGCCAAGGACGATGTCAGGGCCGCGAAACCCCAAACCGGTCGTGGCCAGGTAAAGCCCCCCACCCTCGCCATTACGGAGGACTTTGGTGTCGCCCGTCACCACCTTGACCGAAGACGTCCGCGCCGCCGCGGCCATGGAAGCGACCAGACGCTCGAGGCGCGCGCGTTCGAACCCCTCCTCGATAAAGCAGTTCAGCGCGATGTAAAGCGGCTCTGCCCCCGACACCGCGAGGTCATTGACGGTGCCATTGATCGCCAGACTTCCGATGTCGCCACCCGGAAACTCCAGCGGATCCACCGTAAAGCCGTCCGAGGTCAGGGCCGGAAAGCTGCCGGCTGGCAGCATCGGTAAGATCGCTGCATCGGCATTTGTGTCGAACAGGTCGTTGTGGAGATGTCGCCGGAAAACCCCTTCAATCAGCTCACGCATCCGTCTGCCGCCGTTGCCATGCGCCAGCGAAATGCGGCTCAAGTCGCGCGAGGAGTGCTTGGCGTCATCGGATTTCATAGGGCTTTCCGCGCAGAAAATTCAACGATTTGGCCATAACTCAGTCCGCCATCATTCATCGGTATGCGTTCATGTAGGAGAACCTTGAAGCCGTGGCTGCTCAGAGCGGCCGCCGCGTGCTCGGTGAGCAGCCTGTTCTGGAACACGCCGCCAGTCAGTCCGATGATATTGGTGCGTTTGGCCGCGCCATGATGCAGGGCCTCGCGAACCAGGGTTGCTGACAACGAACCGTGGAAGCGTCCGAGCCGCTCGCCAACAGACAAGGACGAATCCACGAGCATTGGAACAAGTGGAGTCCAGTCGATCCGTCGGATCTCGCCCTCGGGGCGGACCGGCAGAGCGGGCTCGATGCTGACTTCACCTGACGCGCTCTCAACCAGCGCCGGCGCTTGGCCGTCGTAACTGCAGTACTCGATGAGGCCCACCATTGCTGCAGCGGCATCGAACAATCGCCCGACCGAACTTGACATCATGCCGGCCCCGGCGGCCCAGGCGCGGCAGTAGGCGGCTGCATCCATTTGGACACATTCCCAGTGATGATGTGCTTCCAGCGACAGCGTGTACGCGCTGCGCCACGGCTCGAGTGCGACGCGGTCGCCGCCGATGAGCCGAAACGGACGCAGGCTGCCGACCCTCTGCCAATGTCCTGGCGAGCCGTAGAACGTCTCGCCACCCCACAAAGTGCCGTCAGAGCCAAGCCCAAGGCCGTCCCAGGTGAACACCAGCATCTTCTCGACACAACCACATTCGCCGGCCAGTGCAGATGCATGAGCCGTATGGTGCTGGATCCCGATTGCGGGCACTTCTTGCCGCAAGGCCCACCGCGTGGTCGTGAAATCCGGATGGGCGTCGTGGAGGATGCATGTTGCACCCGTCGCATAGAGTCCTTGAAGATCGTTGGCAACCTGCTCCAACGTTGTCTGTGAGCGCAAGGATCCCATGTCCCCAATGTGTGGAGACACGACGACCCGGTCGCCTAGCCCGAGCGCCACCGTGGCCTTGAGTTGCCCTCCGCAGGCGAGCACGGCGTCAGCCGCCGCATAGGAGTTGTGCAGGGTGATGGGTGCCGAGCCGCGGCCAAGCCTGATCGATCTGGCCCGCCCGCCCATCACCCGCCAGACCGGATCGTCGGCAGGGCGCTGGATGGGACGATCATGGTGCAGAAAGGCGTCGCAGCAGCGGGCGAGCCGCTCCTCGGCCTCGTCCGGATCGGTGATCACGGGCTCGCCGCTGATGTTGCCGCTCGTTGCGACCAGCACACCATCAAATTCGCTCAGGATCAGGTGGTGCAATGGGCTATAGGGCAACATCAAGCCGACCTCGCCAAGTCCGGGCGCAACGGCGGCCGCGATCGGCGCGTCCGCGCGCCGCCGCACCAGCACGATTGGCCGAACGGGGTCGCAAAGGGCCGCTTCTTCGATTTCATCAAGATCAGCGATCGTTCTGGCAAATCGATGCCGGTCGTTGCCGCCCGGCACCATCACGGCAAGCGGCTTGTCAGGCCGTCCCTTCCTGTTGCGAAGCCTGAGCACCGCGGTCTGATTCGTCGCATCGCACATCAGGTGGTACCCGCCGATACCGCGAACGGCCACCGTCAGGCCGTAGCGCAAGGCCTCGACAGAGGCGGCAAGCGCTTGTTCGCTGCCAGAGATCTCCTCGCCATTCGCCTTCCTGAATACCAATTTCGGGCCGCATTCGGGACATGCCAAAGGCTGCGCGTGAAACCGCCGGTCCTGCTGGTTCTCAAACTCGTGCAGGCAGTTTCGGCACAGTTCGAAGCCCGCCATCGAGGTGTTGGGGCGGTCGTAGGGCAGGGCGGTGATAATGGTGTATCGCGGGCCGCATTGGGTGCAATTGGTGAAAGGATAGCGATACCTGCGCTCTGACGGATCATCTATCTCGACGAGACAGTCGTCGCAGAGGAACAAATCGGGCGGTAGCTCCGCATCGCGAGTCGAACCAGCTTTGCTTTCGAGGATCGAAAATTCGCAACAATCGGCTCGTGGCCGCAGGCTAACCGACCTAATCATCGGCCGCGCCAGCGGTGGCGTTTGCGCGATCAGGCCGGCCGCAAAGCGGTCGAGCGCGTCAGGCTCGCCGCTGGCAAGCACGGACACATGGCTTGCCTCGTTCTTCACCCAGCCCACAATTTGGTGAGCGTCCGCGAGACCCTTCACGAACGGTCGAAACCCAACGCCCTGGACACGACCGACGATTTCGAACAGCCGTGTCTCGCTCCGCGTTTCGATGGTTTCATTCCTGTTCATCTGAGCGCCGAGAGCTGATCGGCGCAGATCCATTTGCGAGTCAAGCGCAGCACCAATCCGGCGGCCAACGGCACCGCTGTCGCGACTCGGTCGCTCAGGCCTTCGCCCCAATCGATGCCTTGAGGATGAATACCGATCAGCGCGCGACGGCGCGGCAGAAGGTCCTCCATCCGAGCCATATCGAACAGTTCCCTTAGCCCGATCTCGTGCGCGGTATGCTTCGAGGTGCCGAGGAACGTGTCGAGCTCGTCACCGACCAGGCAACGAACCGCCCCGGCCTCATCTCCGATCATCGCAGCATCGATGACGATGAGACTACTGGCGGTTTCAATGATCGGCAGCAGATTGAAACTCAGCGTACCGCCGTCGACGATCGCCAGCTTTGCGCTCGGTTCCGGACAGTCGCGCAGGTACCGGATCACATGAACGCCTACCCCCTCATCACCGAGGAGCACGTTACCGATGCCCAAGACAGTGACTGCTGGACCAGCGGCATGCGGTGCGGAGGACATCGGCGCTCACCTTGCTGCGCGGACCGCGCTGCCGCCACCAAAGGCATGGCGACCGCTGCGGTAGCCGGCAGTCCACCACACATGGCAGGCCCCTTCGTCCGACACCATGCAAGGACCGATCGGCGATTCGGGCGTGCAGCCAGAACCGTACAATCGGCAATCGGTTGGCAGGACTTTGCCGAGAATGACCCGCGCGCAGTCGCAACCTGGGGGCATTTCGCCGCGACGAGGGCGTTCTGTTGCTTCGTCCAACGGAAAGTCTATCCTTGCATCGTGGCCGGCATATTCGGGCCGGAGGCGGAAACCGGATCGGGGGATGACGCCGATGCCGCGCCAGGCGGCGTCCGTCACCTCCAGGGTTTCGTTAAGATACCGGCGTGCGACGGCATTGCCGCCGGGGCTGACGGTTTTGGGATAGCAGTTGTCTAGAAAATACCGGCGTTCGAGCAGCTGCCGAAGCGTCGAATAGGTGGCTGCCAGCAAGGCGTCAGCCGTGAAGCCCGCGATCGCGGCGGGCATGTGGTGATCGCGAACCACGAACTCCCATTCCTCAGGGCCCATGACGGTTGCGACGTGCCCCGGCGCGATCAAACCGTCAAATCCCGGCTCTTCGGACTGAAGGAGCATGGCGACCGCTGGCCATGTCAGCCGCCCGGAAATCAGGAGCTTAAGATTCGGAGGAAGGCCCATCGCGATCAGCGCAGCGACGGGAGCAAGCGTGGTTTCAAAGCCGGCGACGAAGAAAACCACCGTCTTGCGCGGGTTCTCCCTGGCAATAACGGCAGCTTCGCTCGGACTCGCGATGGGGCGAACATCCGCGCCGAGCGCGATTGCCTGCTCAAGCGAGCGCGGCTGGCCTTTCGGTCCATTGACGGGGACGCGCAGCATATCGCCGAACGCAACCAGGATGACGGACTTTGTCAGCGACAGTTGGATAGCATGGAAGACATCCTCTTCCGGGCAGACGCAAACCGGGCATCCTGGGCCCGGAATCAGCTGCACCGCGGGCGGAAGCAGGCCTCTGATGCCTGAGGTCGCAATCGTCCGCTCGTGGCCACCGCAGACGTTGAGGATCCGAACCGGCGAATCGAGCGGGAGGTCCCTGATCCGGTCCAGCCAAATGCGAGCAGGCGAACTCATCAAGCCTCTCCTGCTTCAACCGGAGTGGTTGCGTTGAGGAATGGGCCGGCGCGATGATCGGCAAGGCGCTGGCGGAGCCACGCCAGCCATTCGCCCACGTCGGCCGACTTGGCAACCGACGTTCTCAGAAGCGGACCGTCGTAACCTGATGCCTTGAGCGTTGCTGCTGCTCGATCCACCTGAAAGTCGTCCAGGTACGGCAAAAGATCCGATTTCGTGAGCATCACGAGATCGCTCTTGCGGAAGATGATCGGATATTTGGCCGGCTTGTCGTCACCTTCCGTGGCCGACAAGAGGGTAACATTGCAGTGCACTCCAAGATCGAATGAAGCGGGGCATACCAGATTGCCCACATTCTCAATGAACAAAACGTCGACGCCGTTCAGATCGAGCTCATGGAGCGCATGATGCACCATGGTCGCATCGAGGTGACAGGCGCCGCCGGTCGTAATCTGGAGGGCGGGGACTCCCTTTGCTCGGATTCGGGCGGCATCGTTCTCGGTTTCGAGGTCGCCCTCGATGACAGCGAAACCGAGTTCGGAGCCGAGGGCATCAATTGTTGCTTCGAGAAGCGAGGTTTTGCCGGATCCGGGGGAGGACATCAAATTGATCGCAAGCAGACCGCTCTCATCGAAATGCTGCCGGTTGTGGCTGGCGATCCGATCGTTGGCGGCGAGAATATTGCGGATCACGCCTTCCTCCTGGGCAACCCCTCGTACCGACGCAATCGTGCTATGTTCCGAAGCGCTGTGTGGAAGATGAAGCCGGTGCTTGTTGTTGGCGGCGCATCCGCAATGGCTACACATTCGGCGCCTCCTCCTCCGTGTTCAGGTTCGCACATCCGCCGGCTACTGGTTGATCTGAGATGCCGGGGACGTCGGTTGCGGCAAATTCGACCGCCGCGATCGACAGTTCGTCGCCGCCGATGAGCTTTACCCGAAATGAACCGCAGAACGCGCAAAGCAAGCGATTGGGACGTGTCACGTTTTCCAGGCCGCACTCCGTGCATTTGACACGTGGATCGCAGCGCTCGATCGTGAGATGCGCATGTTCCGCTTTCGTGCCCGAGCGCGCGACCTCGAATGCGCGAAGAAGCAGGCCTGGGTCCGTACCCGAGAGCTCACCGACGCGGATTGCGATATGCGCAATGCTGTCCTCGCCCGCCTCCTGCGCGAGGCGCTCGACTTCGGAAATCAGAGCCCAGCAAACCGAAAGCTCATGCATGCGAGTCGTTGTCCCCTGCGGCAAGCATGGCGTCGAAGACTTCCCAGGTGGACTTGGCCTCCCGCTCGTCGATGAGCTGGATCGCATAGCCCAGGTGAACCAGGACGTGGTCACCGACCGAGACGTCCTGGTCCTGTAGCAGGAATAGGTTCACCTCGCGCGAGACGCCCTTGATGGAGCATTGCGCGAGGAATCCTTCGATTCTATCCACCCGCATGGGGATGGCGAGGCACATGATAGTCTCCGACGGTCTACGGCGGCATCGCGGCCAGGATCGGCCTGAGCCCCTCGACAAGCCTCTGGCGCTGTTGATCCGATAGGCTCGCATTGAGGCGCGCAAGAGCCAGCCCAAGGCCGCGCATGCTCGCCACGTGTTTGGATGATTGCAGCTCGTGGACCTTGAGTAACGTCACCGGATCCTTGGTGGCAGCTTCGGCAGGACCGGAAGGGCGCTGCAGCGCGCGTGCGGCTGCGTCGAGGAGGTCGAGCCACGCCGGCTCCTGCGCCGTCGTTATTCCGACCGCATCATGCAAGGCTGCCATCTTGCCAGCCAGTTCGTCGTCTGACAGCGCCGGCGGCGCAGCCGTGTTCGTTTGACGTTCGGAGGGCGGAATACTGGCTTGCCTGCCCTCCGGCACTGGGGCCGAAGATTGATTTGCGCCCGGCGGCATACCCATTGGGCTTGTCGAGCTCTCAGCGGTCTCTGCCGTTGTGCTCTTGGGTCCAGAGGGTAGCTTTTCACCGGGCGCGCGCGCTGTTTGGGTGGTGTCGGCTCCCCCTGGGCAGAAGAAGCTGAAATCGCCGGTTGTTCGTCCCCTGATGAACTCGTTCCAGTTCGGTTCGATCCGATGTTCCGGAGACGTGTCGAAGGTGCCGAGATGGTGGCACATCGCGCAATGCGGCTGGTGCGCTCGAACCCGCAAGCGCCCCCGCTCGATGCAATAGTTATCGATCAAGTCGCCATAGCCGTCGCCCGGGCGGGCGAGGGCGGACGAGCTTTGGCAACCAAGAAGGACAAGGGCGAATATAACGACTTGCGAGGAGACTCTCAGACCGCGCTGGCTGTCCGCGCTCCCTATGCGCTTGAAGTATTGCCTCATAGCACCCTCACGCGGACCAGTTCTTCACCGTTGGGATCAACGACATGAACGGCGCACGCCAGACATGGATCGAAACTGTGAATCGTGCGCAAGATCTCCAAGGGACGGGAGGGATCCTGCAACTTGTGCCCGCGTAACGCCGCCTCGTAGGGCCCCTCTCGCCCTGCGGCGTCGCGGGGGCCGGCATTCCAAGTGCTGGGGACGACCGCTTGATAGTTGCCGATCCGTCCCTCCTCGATCGTGAGCCAGTGAGCCAGTGCGCCGCGAGGCGCTTCCATCATGCCCACGCCGCGGGTTTTCTTCGGCCAGGTCGTGGGATCGAACAGCACATCATCGAAGGTGCGAAGATCGCCACGCGCGATGTTGGCCATCAGCGCATCGTACATGCCCGGCATCATGTCGGCGATCAATTTGGTCTCGATGGTGCGGGCAGCGACGCGGCCGAGCGTAGAGAACAGGGCGGAGATCGGAAGTCCCAACCGTCCGAGGCTGTGGTCGACGAGTCCTCGCGTCCGCACCTCTCCGCTTGCATAGAGAATTAGAACACGCGCAAGCGGCCCGACTTCGACCGGCAGACCCTTCCATCGCGGCGACTTGATCCATGAATAGGACTGGTCAACATCGAGCTGCTCGTAAGGCGGCTTCGGTCCCGTATAATCGAGCTTCGTCTCGCCGTCGTAGGGGTGCAAACCGACTTGCTTGCCTGCCGAATAGCTGTACCAGGAATGAGCGACGAACTCCTGAATTTCCGTCGGGTCCTCGAAATTGACCGGATGTACCTTCGCAAGATCCCTGTTGATGATGACGCCTGGTGGAAACTGCAAGGTGTTTCGCTCGGCGGCACCTACTCCTGTCGGAAATTCGCCGTAGGACAGGAAGTTTCCGACGCCTTCGCCCCGCGTGGCCCAGTCCTTGTAGAATCCGGCGATCGCAAGCGTGTCGGGCAAATAGACCTGATCGACGAACTGTCGCATCTTGTCGATGACTTCTCCGACGAGGCGCAAATTGTCTCCGTTGACCGCGGTTGCGTGTGAGGTTGCGGAGATCGCACACGGCACCCCACCAACGACGAAGTTGGGATGCGGGTTTTTCCCGCCGAAAATGGCGTGAATCTTGACCACGTCGCGCTGCCAAGCCAAGGCCTCCAAATAATGCGCAATTGCGAGCAGATTCACCTCTGGTGGAAGCTTGTACTCCGGGTGCCCCCAGTACCCGTTCGCAAAGATTCCAAGCTGACCGCTCTCCACGAAACCCTTCAGCCTTTGCTGGACAGCGCCGAAATATGCCGGAGAATTGTTCGGCCAAGGGCTCAAGCTCACCTGCAGCTTTGAAGTCGCGGCCGGGTCTGCCTTGAGTGCGGAAACCACATCGACCCAATCGAGCGCATGCAGATGGTAGAAATGCATGACGTGGTCATGCACATATTGAGCGGCAATCATCAGATTGCGGATGTGCTGCGCATTCTCTGGGATCACATAGCCGAGTGCGTATTCGACAGCCCGGATCGAGGCGATGCTGTGGACGACCGTGCAGACGCCGCAGAAACGCTGAGTAAACGCCCACGCATCCCTGGGATCACGCCCCTTCAGGATCAATTCGATGCCGCGCACCATCGTGCCCGAGCTGGATGCACGGGTGATCACGCCCTGAGCATCCGTCTCCGCTTCGATCCGAAGGTGCCCCTCGATTCGCGTAACGGGATCGACGACGATCCGCCGAGGCTGCGAGGCGGGCGCATTCTTGGCCGCAGCCGTGGGCTTTTCGCCTGCCTTCTTAGAAGAGTTTGCCATAGAAGCCGCCCTCGCGATCCCAGAATTTCGGTTGGGCGCAGCCGAGGCAGCCGTGACCCGAGAACATCGGGAAGCTGGTCTTCTGGTTCCACTTCACCGTTGTGCATGCGTTGAACGTCGTAGGTCCCTTGCAACCAAGATCCTTGAGGCAATACCCCTTTTGTGCGCCCTCATCGTCAAAGCTTTTGGCGAACAGTCCCTGATTGAAGAAGGGCAGTCTCGGGCAATCGTCATGAACGGTCCGCCCGAAAAACGGAATGGGGCGTCCCAGATTGTCGAGATCAGGCGGTTTCCCATAAGTGAGAAAATACACCACAACACCGGTCATCACCTCCGGGACCGGCGGACAACCCGGAACGTTGATGATGGGGGCCGCGACGTCCTTGTTGTCGATGAGCTCGCGCAGGGCATCGTGAACTCCGCCCGCTCCGGTCGGGTTGGGCGAGGCTGCAGGGATCCCCCCATAAGTGGCGCAAGTGCCGACCGCAATGATGAGCGCCGCTCCTTTTGCTGCACCGCGCACGAGATCGCGTCCGCTCTTTCCGCCGGTTGTGGAGTAATATCCATCCCGATCAAGCGGAATTCCGCCGTCAATCACAAGCACGTATTTGCCGAAGTTTTGCTCAATCGCCCTGTCGCGCGCCTGTTCGGCGGCGTTTCCAGCGGCCGCCTGCAGCACATGATGATAGTCGAGGGAAAACTGATCGAACATCAGGCTTTCGAGCGTCGGCTCGAACGAGCGCAGAATCGACTCGCTGCAGCCGGTGCATTCCTGGACGGACAGCCAGATGACGCTGGGGCGAGGCTTGGTCGCAAGCGCTTGTGCGATCGCCTGGCTTGCGCTCGGCGGCAGGGCAAGAATCGAAGCCGTATAGGCGCACCAGTTCAAAAAATCGCGCCGCGACACGCCTTGACGGCGAAGATGGTCCAGCAGCGTTGGGTGGTTGTCCCGTTCTTCCATTGCCGCGTAGCCTCCCCGAAAATGCTACCTTGGCGCTAAATGCCCCGCAAGAGCCAAAGCGACCAGAAACTTGTCTCGAGAGTGAGGCGAACTCGAGCGCACCAACTCGCTGAGAAAGACGCTAAGGGCCGCTATTTATTACAGTGAACAAGGATGGCTGCTGGCGCCGTTGACGCGTTGCTCACGAGCAATTCGAGCAAATGGTAAATGGTTGATCACGCTATCCCTAGCAACTCGATTGCGGAAGACGAATGAAACCTATCGTGGCTCGGACGCGCGGGTGCGCATCAGGTATTTCCGATCGAGCGCTCGCGGGCGATCCGGTCGGCGAGGCCCAGGGCCCGGGAGCACCATGCCCTGCACTGGTGCTTCGCTGTCTCCCAAATCAGATCGGCATGTTCACCATGGCTCTACAATCACGAGCACAGTCACGACAGAGCGAGGCGCAATGCGCCATTTGCTCGTCTCCGGTAATGATCTCGCAATCGTTGGCACAGGCATCGCACAGTTGCGCACAGGCGCCGCAAATCGCTCCGTGCTGCGGCGACCTGCGCATCAGCGAGTTAGCCGTCATCTGGCACATCTCGGCGCAGTCGAGCAGCAGCGCCAAATGCATGGGCGCGACGTGGGCGCCGCCCTTTTCGGAACAATATCGCGCCGTCTCTAGGCACATGCGGTGCGACTTGATGCAAATATCGATGCAGCTCTCTCGGGTCATTGGGCCCTGTCCCATGCCCGGCATTCCCATCCCCGGCATGCCAGGCGTCTGAGCCCGGGCGATGCCGCTGGATGCGGCCAACACGAGGCACGATCCCAGGACGTTACGTCGATTCCACATGACTAAATCTCCTGTCCTAATCGTAAGAGCGACTAATGGAACGGCTAACACCTACTCGTTGCAGAGCCGAGGGGATGGGCTGGCGGCTGTCGTCGCCGAAGTTGTCGATCGGCCATCGAGCAGGTGACGGTAACGCGAGGCCGCGCACGACAGGCCAGGCACGCCCAACCCGCAAGACAGCAATTGATTCCAAATCTCCTCGGCATTTTCGGCAAAACGAAACAGCGTGCAGTCCGACTTGTCGACCGTGCCACTGGCGATCAGCGCATCGAAGTTGACCGCCGCGCGCCAGTACTTCTCGTCAAACAGGACGATCGGGATTGGCGGCGACTTTCCGGTCTGACGGAGCGTGAGAATTTCAAAGAGTTCGTCGAACGTGCCAAAGCCGCCCGGAAAGGCGACTAACGCATTGGCTCGCATCGCCAGATGCATCTTGCGCATCGCAAAGTAGTGAAACTGGAACGTCAATGCGGGAGTCGAGTAGGGGTTCGGCTTTTGCTCCCTCGGAAGCGTGATGTTAAAGCCGATAGAGGGAGCGCCGGCCTCATGCGCACCGCGATTGACCGCCTCCATAAGACCGGGCCCGCCGCCGGTCGCTATTACGTTGTCGCGCACGCCACCATTGTCGGTCAGCGCGCCGCCACGTTGCGACGCTATCAAGCCGAATTGGCGGGCTTGTTGATACCAGTCGGCGTGTTTTCCCGGCCCATTCTGTCGAACGCGCGCCGATCCAAAAACCACGATCGTCGATCGTACGCCCCAGTTGCGCAGCGCTTCTTCGGCCTTGGCGTACTCGAGCAGAAACCGCACGCCGCGCATCGAATCGCCGAGCAGAAAGTCTCGATCCAAGGCAGGCAGAATGTATGATGCCGAGTTGCTCTGAGCTGAACCAGGATCGGTAGCATCGTGTTGCGAAACGCCCTCGGGCGTCGCTGTTTGCGAAGAACTGTCGTCAGTCATCGTGACTACTTTCGCTCCAAACCCGTCTCGGCTTTCGCCGGGACGGGTTGGAATGACACGCTACTTGCAGCCCGAGTTCTGAGTCTGGGTCTGCCCAGGCGCGCACGGAGCATTCCCCATCTGGCCATGCTCCACGTTCTTCTCATTCTGCATCATCTTTTGACCCTGGTCCCGCATCATGCGGCCGTGCTCCATGCCTTGCGGGGTGGAAGTGGTGCCGGTCGTCTGTTGATCAGTCGCTGTCCCCGAGGGCTGGCCCGGCTGAGCCTGCGTGGTTGACGGCTGGTTGCCGGTTTGCTGGGACTGGTCGTTATGCATCATCTTCTGACCCTGGTCCCGCATCATGCGGCCGTGCTCCATGCCCTGCATCGGCATGGAATTGGTGCCGGTCTGTTGATCGGCTGCTGCCCCCGGGGATTGGCCGGGCTGGGCTTGCGTCGGCGGATTGCCGCTCTGCTGGGACTGAGCCAGCGCGGCGCCAAAGGAGAGAGCCATCGTTGCGGCGATGGCTGCAGGAATTGCGGTCTTCGAGAAACGGCTTGACATGGTGATTTCCCTATTTGTGAACTGAGGGGCCGACGGCCCTGGAGCGGATTGAAGGTTAGAGCGGCTCGCGCCCGCCCAAGTTGATCCAGCTCAACAAGGGATCGTGACAAATCTGTAACAAGTTCCGAACTGGCCAAGAGCCTCCGCCCACGTTTGACACTCTACCGTCTTCGGCCACGGCGGCGACGCCGAAAATTCAATCTGCCGCCTGCCCCTTCTCGACGTGCCCCTGGCAATCTTCTCTGGTAAGCTCATCGAGCACATCATGTATGCCTACCTTGCTCTCCAGTTCCCTGGGTTCTTTCCGCGCTAGGTAGCCTCGCGGTCACCCATCCGGCACCTCACAGGGAGCAGAGTTAGGTTACAGCGAAGCGCATGCACCTCCGAGCTTTCGTCGCAAGCCGATCTCCTAGTCTAGCAACCGCAACGCAGGAAAGAGTCCTCGCGGCAGGAGCGGCACATCTCAAGCAATCGTTGCCTGAGCTGACCGCGCGCGCGATGCAGCCGAACCGTCAGGGCGTTGGCTGTTAACCCAAGGGCGGCGGCTGCCGCAAATCTGTCTTCGGCCTCCAGGTCGATCCGGCGGATCACTTCCGCATATTCCGTGTTGAGTGCAGGCAAGATCAGGTGAACGCACTCGCACGCCGAGGCGTCGCTATCATCGCCGATCGGATCCGGTGACCCTTGCTGCAGCAGAAGCTCGGTCTCATTGCGGCGCCGCAATGCCTGACGGCGGTGGTGATCGACAATAGCAGACGCGACGATGCGGCTGAGCCAGCCTTGGACGGCGTCTTCATTGCGAAGCGCTTCGGCTTTCTCCATCGCGCGAAGAATGACTCCATGCAGAACATCCTCGGCGTCGGCCGCATTTCCAAGCCGGCGGACAAGGTAAGCTCTCAGACGATCATAGCCCCGAGATAGCGCTTCCCCGACGACGGCCTGCTGGGTAGAGGAGGTCGTCTGGGCAGTGGGCGCTGCGGATGGCGTCTCTGACATCTTGGTATCGCTAGGCTTGAATGCGAAGGAATCGCGTTCTTGTTACTAGACCGCCAAGTGGCCTTCCGCTTGATCCAGCTCAACAAACACGAGGGCCAAGTCGGAATATATTTATTTCAACGAATTCGCATCGAGCAGATCTGAGAGCCGCAGGAAACCCAGATTGACTACCGTATTCTCACGCCAAACGCTGCTGGTTGGATCGTTGTTGACGGCCCCCGTCGGTAGTTCGCCGAGCTACTGCCAAAGTGATCAGCCAAGTGGGCCGTCTGATGACTGTGAAGGATGGGTCGGGTCGATGCACCGCGCCGGTCTGCCGTTCCAGCGAGGAATGGCAGGCCGGCACCCGGCAATTCGCACTTTCGCCGCGACCAATACGTCTGAAGGGTGTCTAGGTTAAGGGGCTTTGAGTACTGAAGGGAGACGGTTTAGTGAGCATCAAATTGAACTTTCTCGGCGCCGCCGGTACGGTCACCGGATCCAAGTATCTCTTGGAAAACGGATCGCAACGGCTACTGATTGACTGTGGGCTATTCCAAGGCAAGCGGGAGCTTCGTGAGGCGAATTGGGCGCGATTTCCAGTCGATCCGGCAAGCATCTCAGCCGTGGTGCTAACCCATGCTCATCTCGATCACTGCGGCTATCTTCCTGCGTTGGTCAAGAGCGGGTTCAGGGGCGATGTCCTCTGCAGTGAGGCCACCGCCGACCTCTGCGAGATCCTGTTGCGGGATGCTGGGCATCTCCAGGAGAGCGACGCACGCTTTGCCAATCGCCACGGGTTTTCTCGCCATAAGCCCGCTCTTCCCCTCTATACGGTCGAGGATGCGGAGGCTACGCTGCGGCAATTACGGACCGTTCCTTTTCATCAGGATCAAACGTTGCCTGGCGGCGCGCAGCTTCGCCTCGTGCGTGCTGGACATATTCTGGGTGCGGCTTCGCTCAAACTCGAATGGGGCGGTGTGAGTATCCTGTTCTCTGGCGATCTGGGACGATTCAACGATCCCCTGATGGTTGACCCTGAGCCGCGTCCGGCTTCGCAGTTTCTCGTCGTCGAATCGACCTATGGCGATCGCCGCCATCCGCAAAGCGACCCGCAGAGCGAGCTCGAAGACATTGTCAGCCGCACCGTTCGGCGTGGCGGAACGGTGGTCGTGCCTGCTTTTGCGGTCGGGCGGGCGCAGAACCTACTGTTTTATTTCGCACGCCTGAAGGCCGCCGGGAAGCTCGCAAACGTCCCGATCTTCCTCGACAGCCCCATGGCGGTCAATGCCAGCGAGATTTTTTGTCATCACCGAAAGGACCACAAACTGTCGGAGCCGGATTGTCGCAATTCCTGTAACGTGGCGACCTACATGCGGAGCGTCGAGGACTCGAAGCGATTGAGCGCCATGACGATCCCCAAGGTCATCATATCCGCAAGCGGAATGGCAACCGGCGGACGAGTCCTGCATCATCTCAAGCGCCTTGCGCCCGATCCGAAAAGCACAATTCTGTTTGCCGGTTATCAGGCAAGAGGCACGCGCGGCGCGGCGATGACTGCGGGGGCAACAACGATCAGGATCCACGGCGAAGACATTCCGGTCCGAGCGGAAGTCAAAAACATCAGCGCGCTGTCCGCCCACGCGGATGCAGAGGAAATCATGGCGTGGCTTAAGACCGGCAATGCCGCCCCGCGCATGACCTTCATCACGCACGGTGAACCCGCTGCCTCGAACGCATTGCGCTCGCGCATTGAGAATGAGCTTGGCTGGGGCGCGACCGTCCCTGCTCAAATGGAGGTCGTGACCCTTTCTCAAACCGAGCCGGTTTCGATCGCCCGCGGAGCCCGTTCCTGACCGGACCAGTTCAGGGGGATCCTGATCCATTGAACGTGTTCGAGTCTTGCTCGCTTTCCTGAAGGCGGCCCTGAAACACTTGATCCATCGCAAGCTTTCGTTCGCCGTTTGGGTGCAGGGATCTTGCGAAGACCTGAACTGGCAATCGAGGCAGGTGATGAAGGCGTATTTCATTGGTGGTGGCATCGGATCGCTCGCCGGCGCGGCATTCCTGATCCGCGATGCCGCTGTTCCCGGACGAGACATCGCGATCTATGAGGCGCTGTCCGTATTCGGCGGAAGCCTGGACGGCGCGCAACTTCCGAACGGCGCCTATACGCTGCGCGGCGGCCGCATGCTGACCACCGATCATTACGAATGCACCTGGGACCTGCTGTCGTCGATCCCCTCGCTCGAACATCCCGGCATGAGCGTGCATGACGAGACGGTCGCCTTCAACGAGGAGAACAGGGCCAATTCCCGCGCGCGTCTGGTCGACCGCAACCGCTTCAAGGTCGATGTCTCGCATATGGGCTTTTCGGGCCGCGACCGGATCGAGCTCCTGCGCCTGGTCGAGACCTCCGAGGAGACGCTCGGCAACAGCCGGTTCACCGACTGGCTGTCGCCCGGATTCTTCGAGTCGAATTTCTGGTACATGTGGCAAACCACTTTCGCCTTCCAGCCCTGGCACAGCGCGGTCGAGCTGAAGCGCTATCTGCATCGCTTCATGAACGAATTCCCGCGCATCGAGACGCTCGCGGGCGTCAAGCGCACCGTCTACAATCAATACGACGCGATCGTGCGGCCGCTGACGGACTGGCTGAAGCGGCACGGCGTGCAGTTCGTGCAGGACACGCGCGTCATCGACATGGCCTTCGAGCAGGAGGGCGAGAAGCTGCGCGTGCGCCATCTCGTGCTCGACCGCGACGGCCGGACGGCGGACGTCCGCCTCGATGACGGCGACCTCGTGTTCTTCCAGAACGGCTCGATGACGGATGCCTCGAGCCTCGGCTCGATGACGGAGCCTCCGACGCATCTCACCAAGGCGGACAGCCAGGGCTGGGCGCTCTGGGAGAAGATTGCCAAGGGCCGGCCAGCGTTCGGCAACCCCGCGGCGTTCAATTCCTCGATCCCCGAATCCTGGTGGCTGTCCTTCACCGTCACCTGCCGCGACACCCGTTTCTTCGACCAGATGGAAGCGTTCTCCGGCAACAGGGCCGGCACCGGCGGTCTCGTGACCTTCAAGGATTCCAACTGGCTGATGTCGGTGGTGCTCTATCATCAGCCGCATTTCGCGAACCAGCCGAAGAACGTGCAGGTGTTCTGGGGCTACGCGCTGCATCCCGACCGCGTCGGCAATTTCGTGGCCAAGCCGATGTCGGATTGCAGCGGCGCCGAAATCCTGAACGAGCTCTGCGGGCACCTGACTTTCGATCGCGCGGTGTTCGAGGATGCGATCTGCATTCCCTGCCGCATGCCCTATATCACCAGCATGTTCATGCCGCGCGCGGCGACCGACCGGCCGCTGCCGGTGCCGAACAATTCGGTCAATCTCGCTTTCGTCAGCCAGTTCGTCGAGATTCCCGACGACGTCGTGTTTACCGTCGAATATTCTGTGCGTGCCGCGCAGATAGCGGTCTATCAGTTAATGAAGATCGATCGCCCGATTCCGCCCGTGACCCGTCACGACAGGTCGCTGGCTGTGCTGCTGGGGACGATTGAGAAAGCATTTGCTTGACTAGCAGCCCAATGGAGCGGGAGGACCGCATGAAAAAACGACTGACTCTTGTAGTTGGTGTAGTTGCACTCGCCCTGTCAACTTCCAGGTCGGCGCACGCCGGGCAGTGCGCACAAGAGATCGCGGCCTACGAAAGCGCTGTTGCCGATCTCGCGGCGCGAGGATGGTCTGCACACCAGTCGAAGCGTGCGCAGATGCATCGCCAGCCCACGATCAGGTCCGCGACTGAGGCCGACGCGCAGGCAAAGATCGATGCGGCCCACGATCGGGCCGCGTTGGATCGCGCGCGGAAAGCTGACGAGGTGGGTGACGAGGCCGGGTGTCTCCGCGCCTTGTCGCAGGCGCGTCGCCATCCGCATCGTCAGAATGATTGAAAACCCACTTTGGTACTCGGCTTAAGCGCCACGAACGAGTTCTTTGGCGATTGGACTAGACTTGACTTGAAGATGTTTTGAGCGGTTTCGCAAGCGTGGGCCGCGGCAATACGCCGCTACGGGAGCTGCTTCATTGCTGTGCGAGGAAATCATCCAGGCAGGCAATCTGGCCGATAACAGCGTGACGATCAGCGCAGCTGTACTCCGGCGCCGACCGACGCGGCATGGACCATACTGCTCACAGAGCCATGGCTATTCGGGAACATTTGCCAACTTGTTGATGTCGTCGGCATCCTGCGAGCTCTTGAGCAATCTGCCGACCATCTCGTAGGCTCGGGTAATCTCCGCGAGGCGGCTCATTTCGCGCGTGCTCTGCACATTGGATTTCTCCAAGGCGCCGCTCGTGAGGGTGATAGCCGGCGGAGCGATGTCAGAAGGCGGGTCGTCGGACCTGAATAGAGTCCCGCCGACGGGTCGAAGTAACTGCGGTCGTTCGAAGCGAACCACGCGGAGCTGACCGAGGAAACCTTGCTTCGTGCTGAGAATCCCAGTAGGCGAGATGTCGAACTCCCCCTGGTTGAGTGGGAACTGAAGCGGGCCGTTTTGGCCGAGGATAGGCTGTCCTTCCAGCGTAACCAAACGGCCACCGCCATCGACGGTGAATGCGCCGTTTCGCGTGTAGCGCTCTCCTTGCTCGGTCTGTACGACGAAATAACCCTGGCCATTGATGGCAACATCGAGAGGGTTGCCAGTCAATTCAATGGCGCCTTGGGAATTGTCGGTGAATTGAAATCGTGGGTCGGACAGCGACAGCGGCCGCTCTCGCTGCCCGGCTTCATTCAAACCTTTTTCCGGCTTGAGGTATTCATGAAACGACAACTCCCGCGCCCGAAATCCTGCCGTATCGAGGTTTGCCACGTTCAGCGCCGTGACATCGAGCTTGTGCTGCAGCGAGATCAGCCGCGACAGGTGAATCAGGGTCGTCTCACCCATGACGAGAAAACTTCCGGTGCGAATCAGAGCCAGATCGAGCTGAGTTGAGGTCAGGCGCGGTGTCAATGGCGACTTCAACCAACACGGATGATCGCTACCCAGGGCGTATCACGTGTGTTCGGTAAAGCCGTGGGCGCCTCGCCTATTGTGATCGATTGCGGCCAGGTTGAGAAAGCACCGGGTTTGAGCTGGATCAAGGAACGTCCGAAGGAATATCCTTAATCTGTCAGAAGGAAGATCTTAACAACCTCTTGCCTCTCTCAATATGGCCACGCAGGTGGTTGAAAACGCGATGCGCCTTATTCGGCCGATATTTGCCCTGATCATCACCGTCTCGGTGGCGCTGCTACCGACGGTAGGGTTTGCCGTGCCGATCAACGGGCTGGCGGGGCAGCAAACGATGGCGGGGTCCTCGCCGGGCGAGGACGGATGTTGTCAGGATGACATCAACGTCAAGCCTTGCGATCAGCAGAAGGCTCAATGCCCGATGGCCTTCTGCGCGGCGCAACCAGTTAGCATCGGTTTCGCATCACCCTTCTGGTTCAATCCCCCAGTAGCCAGTGGCGATCGGCTGCCGACCCCGCTGGATCAGGTCGCTTCGCTCCACCGCGGAAGTCCACCTTTCAAGCCTCCTCGCATCTGACTGTTGGTACTGCAACCGCGGGAGCGTGTTCGCGCCCGCGCGTGACGCACTATCGAGACAGTCAGAGAGGAAAAACCATGCAGTGGAAGATTGCAGCCGTTGCGGCGCTTGCCGCGACAACGGCCATTGCTGAGCACGCCTGCGCCGCGGCCAGCGACTACGTTTTCGAACTCGTAGGCGGGGAGGTGAAAAAGGGGGAGGACGTCGCCATTGCGGTCCGCCTGATCAGCAAGGCGACCGGAAACCCAGTCACTGATGCGGTGATCTTCCGTTCGCGGGTCGATATGGCGCCGGACGGGATGGCGGAAATGGAATCCCCGGTGACGGCGTTACCGCCAAAGGAGCCGGGTATCTATCCGTTCACGGCTGATTTGCCGATGCCAGGACGCTATCAGCTGAGTGTTGCCGCCAAGGTCCAAGGCGAGCAGCAGACGGTGATCGGCAAGGTCGTGATCAAGGCCAACAAATAGGATTTTGCGGGCATTTCGAATGCGAAATTGCCGCCGAGCCATTGCGTCTCTTGATCCAGCTCAACACGCCTCACAGCCCCGCTACCAAGGTAACGACGATGAAACACCCCATCATGACAAAGCTCGCGCTCGCAATCGTGCTGGGTGCGGCCAGCTACTGGTCGGCCCAACAGCCGCTCTTGCAAGAGCTCTTGCATCCGGTGCCACCGGCATCCGCCGCCGAGCGCTCGGTGCTTTATTACCGCGATCCCAGCGGAGCACCCTTATGGTCGGCCGCTCCCAAAAAAGACCAGCGAGGGATCGACTATCTTCCAGTCTATGACGATCAGGAGCCATCACTCGAGCCTCCAGTGCAAAAGGCTCAGGTTCAAAACGCGACCGGGCCGCGCAAGATCCTCTACTATCGCAATCCCATGGGCCTACCTGATACTTCGCCGGTACCCAAGAAAGATCCCATGGGGATGGGCTATGTGCCCGTCTATGAGGGCGATGAGCCGGACGACGGTTCGATCAAGCTCTCACCGGGCAAAATCCAGCGTACAGGTGTGAAAACCGAGCTGGTCGAGCATCGTATCATGCGCACGCCGGTACGGGCACCCGGGACCATTCAACTTGACGAGCGACGGGTCTCCGTCATCGCCATGCGGTCCGAAAGCTTTGTGCAGAGAATCGCGGACGTCACGACAGGTGCGCGCGTGAAAGCCGGCCAGCCGCTGATGCAGATCTATAGTTCGGCGATCTCCTCCGCTGCCGCCGAGTACCTCTCGACGATCACTTCGAAAACTACCGGAGGTGTGGAGGAGTACGGTCGGGGTTCGCGACAACGCTTGATGAACTTGGATGTTCCTGAGCGCGTCATTTCGTCGATGGACAAGACGCGCGTTGCGCCGGTGACGATCGAATGGACAACGCCGCGAGACGGTATTGTCCTTGAACGAAATGCGGTCGAGGGAATGCGCGCACAACCCGGCGACGTGCTCTTTCGGATCGCCGATATTTCACAGGTCTGGGCCTTGGTCGATGTGGCGGAACGCGACCTCGGAAGCGTCCGTATCGGTCAGCCCGTCAATGTCCGGGCTCGCAGCTTCCCCGGTCGAACTTTTACCGGGACCATCAGTGTGATCTATCCCCAAGTTAATCGGGATACGCGCACCGCCAGGCTCCGAATCGAACTTCCGAACTCCGACTTCGCGCTCCTTCCAGACATGTATGTCGACGCTGAAATCGATACCGCAAATCCTGCTCCTACTCTCGCGGTCCCCGAGAGCGCCGTGTTGGACACTGGCACCCGGCAAGCCGTTCTCGTCGACAAGGGGGAGGGGCGCTACGAGCCACGTGAGGTCAAGCTTGGCCGACGGGGCAGTGGGTACGCCGAGATCAGGGACGGCCTTGCCGAAGGCGAAGCTGTCGTGACAACGGCGAACTTCCTGATTGATGCGGAGAGCAACCTCAAGGCCGCTCTGAAGAGCTTTGCTCAGGCGACGACAAGTTCGGATGCAAGCGACACCTCTGGGCATGCACAGCACATGGGAGACCACAAATGATTTCCCGTGTGATCGCCTGGTCGGCACGAAATCTGTTGTTGGTCTTGTTCGGCACCGGCTTTGCAGCCGCTGCGGGTCTGTATGCTCTGATCCATTTGCCTCTGGACGCAATTCCCGATCTGTCCGACACGCAGGTGATCGTCTACACCGAATATTCCGGTCAGGCTCCGCAGGTGGTGGAAGACCAGGTCACCTACCCCTTGACTACGGCGATGTTGACGGTGCCGAAGTCCAAGGTGGTGCGCGGGTTCTCCTTTTTCGGGGTCTCTTTCGTCTATGTGATCTTCGAGGACGGCACCGACATTTACTGGGCGCGCTCACGCGTGCTCGAGTTTCTCAACAGTGCCGCCTCACGCCTGCCCGTGGGAGTTGCGCCGACCATCGGGCCAGATGCGACCGGGGTGGGGTGGGTGTACCAGTACGCGGTCATCTCGAAGGAGATGAACCTCGCCGAGACGCGAACACTCCAGGACTGGAATCTGAAATTCGCGCTGGCGAAGGCCGAAGGAGTGGCCGAGGTCGCAAGCGTCGGCGGCTTTGTCAAGCAGTACAACGTCGTCCTCGATCCTCAGCGAATGCGCGATCGCGGCATCAGCATGCAAAAGATTCGAGAGGCCATCCGCGCCAGCAACACGGACGTGGGCGGCCGCACCGTCGAGTTGTCGGAATTTGAATATGTGATCCGGGGCAAGGGCTATCTGAAGAGCATCGATGACCTCGGCAACATCGTGCTGAAGACCAGCAACGGCACCCCGGTTCTGCTGCGTGACGTCGCGCGGGTCGAACTCGGACCTGACGAAAGGCGCGGAATCACCGAACTGAACGGTGAAAACGAGGTCGCGAGCGGGATCGTGCTGCAGCGTTTCGGCGTGAACGCGCTCAACGTCATCGAGAATGTCAAGAAGCGTTTCAGCGAGATCGCAACCAGTCTCCCGAAATCGGTAGAAATCGTGCCGGTCTACGACCGCTCGAATCTGATCTATGCTGCGATCGACACACTCAAGCATACCCTCCTTGAGGAAAGCATCGTGGTTGCCGTCGTCTGCGTGCTGTTCCTGCTGCACGTCCGCAGCGCGCTGGTCGCGATCCTGATGCTGCCGGTCGGGGTGCTGATGGCGTTCGGAGCCATGAAACTGCTTGGGCTCGGCTCGAACATCATGAGCCTAGGGGGCATCGCAATCGCGATCGGCGCCATGGTGGATGCCGCCATTGTCATGATCGAGAACGCACACAAACACCTGGAGCGCGCCAAGCCGGACCAGTCGCGCGTCAGCATTCTGATCGATGCAGCTTCCGAAGTGGGGCCCGCATTGTTCTTCAGCCTTCTGATCATTACCGTCTCGTTCATGCCGATCTTCACGCTGGAATCGCAGGAGGGACGCCTGTTCAGTCCGCTCGCCTTCACCAAGACATTTGCGATGGCAGCGGCAGCCCTGTTGTCGGTAACCCTCGTGCCCGCCCTGATGGTGATTTTTGTGCGGGGCAAGATCGTTCCCGAGCACAAGAACTTCATCAATCGTTTCCTGATCTGGATCTATCGGCCGATCATCAAAGCCGTACTGCGCGCCAAGATCTTGGTCATCCTGCTCGCGGTGGCCGTGCTTGCTGCGACGCTCTGGCCGGCCCGCCAGCTCGGAACCGAGTTCATGCCTGCGCTCAACGAAGGGACACTCTTGTATATGCCGACGACCTTGCCCGGCATTTCCGTGACCAAGGCTGCCGAATTGATGCAGATGCAGGATCGAATCATCAAGTCGTTTCCGGAGGTCGCGTCCGTCTATGGCAAGGCCGGGCGCGCGTCGACCGCCACCGATCCCGCGCCGACCGAGATGTTCGAGACCGTCGTCAACCTGAAGCCGAAGGAGGAGTGGCGGTCCGGCATGACGATCGACAGCCTGATCGCGCAAATGGACAAAGCGCTCCAGTTTCCGGGCGTTTCCAACGCCTGGACCATGCCGATCAAGGCGCGGATCGACATGCTTTCGACCGGAATTCGTACGCCGATCGGTGTGAAAGTCATGGGTACCGATCTTGCCGAGATCGACAGACTGGCGAAGCAGATCGAACCGGTGCTGAAGGCGGTGCCCGGCACGTCTTCCGCGTACGCAGAGCGCAGCCTCGGCGGCTATTATCTGGAAATCGCCCCGGACCGGGCGGCGCTGTCTCGATACGGTATCATGGTTCAGGATGTACAGGACACGATCGCTAGTGCGCTGGGTGGCCAGGCCGTCACCACCACCGTCGAGGGGCGGCAACGCTTCACAGTCAACCTGCGCTACCCCCGGGATCTCCGGGACAACCCGAAGGCCATTGCGAGCGATATTCTCGTACCGATGCCGGCTGGTGGCGTGGTACCGCTCGGGGAGGTTGCAACGGTCGAAACCAAGCGCGGCCCGACATCGATCCGTACCGAGAACGGACAGCTCTCGACCTACATCTATGTCGACATCCGCGACCGCGATATTGGCGGATATGTCGCGGATGCCCAGCGGGCGGTCGCGGCGAGCATCCAGTTTCCGCCTGGCTATTATGTGGTCTGGAGCGGGCAATACGAATATCTGCAGCGCGCCGCCGCACGGCTGAAGATCGTGGTCCCGATCACGCTCACCATCATCTTTCTCCTACTCTATCTCAACTTCCGCTCACTCACCGAGACAGCCATCGTGATGTTGTCCCTGCCGTTCGCTCTTGTCGGGGGGCTTTGGATGATGTGGTGGCTCGGCTTCAACCTGTCGGTTGCGGTTGTGGTCGGCTTCATCGCACTCGCCGGGGTTGCGGCCGAAACCGGCGTGGTGATGCTGATTTACCTCAACCATGCGCTGAGCGAAATGAGGATCAGGCGGGACCTCGAAGGGCGTGCGTTAACTCGTGATGACCTCTACGCAGCGATCATGGAAGGCGCCGTCGAGCGGGTGCGGCCGAAAATGATGACCGTCGTGGCCATCATGGCGGGCTTGCTGCCGATCATGTGGAGCACGGGGACGGGGTCGGAGATCATGCAACGAATTGCGGTGCCGATGATCGGCGGTATGATCTCGTCGACGTTACTGACCCTGATCGTCATCCCGGCGATTTTCGGCCTGACCAAAGGCTTTGGATTGCCGAACGACGATCATGCCCCTAAACCGACGCATCCATCCGTCGGCAGGAAAACTGCGCGTGTTCGTCTTGTTCCCGAGCCTGCCGAATGAGGCGATCAGCGATGTCCACCAATACGAGCTTGCAGCCGGAATCGGAGAGGCTCTCATCCGCCGAGTTTGGCGGGTCGTCCCCTTCTAACTATCGGCTGCAGAGGTGAACCGATGCACGACGCCGTTCATGACGGTGGCGCAAGCCAGCCCGCGCATAGACGATCGACCTGGATGAGGGCGGCTTTCGTCACCACGCAACGGGACCTGCGGCTGGACTTATTCCGGGGCTTCGCAAACTGGGCGATCTTCCTCGGGCACATCCCGGATACCCTCCTTTCCTGGTTTACGACGCGCAACTACGGCTTCAGCGATGGTGCGGATCTGTTCGTGTTCATTTCGGGCTACACCGCCACGCTGGTGTTCGGCCGGATGATGGTCGACCGTGGATTCCTCATCGGCGCCACGCGCCTGATGCGCCGGGTCTGGCAGCTCTACGTAGCCCACTTGCTCATCTTCCTGGTCTATACGGTTGCGGTGCACTACCTGGCGCACAATTTTGACGTGCCGCACCTGATGGACCAATTCAATGTCCGCAATCTAATGGATCATCCTGTAGAAACCCTGGGTGAGGGGCTGATCCTGAAGTTCAAGCCGCTCAATCTCGACGTGCTGCCGCTCTACATCGTGTTGATGGGGTCGTTTCCGCCCATTCTCTGGCTGATGCTGCGATTCCGGAACGGCGTGCTGATCGGCTCAGTGTTGCTTTATCTCGCGGCGCGCCACTTCCAGTGGAACTTGTCTTCCTATCCCGCCGGCGTCTGGTACTTCAACCCGTTTACCTGGCAGCTCGTCTTTTTTCTGGGCGGCTGGCTTGCGGTGGGCGGGGCGCACACTGTGCAGTTTCTGGTGAGGTCGCGCGCCGCGCTGGCGGTCAGCATCAGCTTTTTGATCTTCGGTCTTCTGATGACGCTGGCTCAGCCGATCCCGCTGCTGCGAGAGCTCTTCCCGGACGCACTGTTCGAACTGTTCACGCCGAATGACAAGACGAATCTGGCGTCCTATCGCGTTCTACATCTGTTGAGCCTTGCGCTCGTCGTCGTCCATTTCCTGCCTTCGGACGCCCGGATCTTGAGCTCGCCGGCGCTGCGGCCACTGATCAAATGTGGCCAGCAATCGCTGGAGGTCTTTTGTGTCGGTGTATTCCTCTCCTTCTTGGCGCATGTCGTCCTTGAGTTGACCTCTGATGGCATGATCGCCCAGCTCATCGTGGGGGTGGCCGGGCTTTGGATACTGACCACCATCGCGTACTATCGATCCTGGTCGAAGCGCGTCGACAAGTCCGCGCATCATGAGGTGCGCGCCGCAAAGGAATAGAACATGAAGTCGCTCAGAGGCGGCAGCACGGACATTGGCGTAAACAAAGCTGTGCTTGCTTTCGCTACTGGCGTGGAAGCATTGATGCCCCGTCAACAGTCTCGAAGATCGCGGGAACGATCGTGAGGTTCGCGCCTCTCTATGTCGGGCTGATCGTGGCCGGGGTTTTTGCGGCAGCCCTTATCAGCATCCCACTCTATCGAAGCGGTTCGATGGTGACGCCCAATTTTGCGGGCGCAGTTCAGCCGCTACCACTATCTGCCAGGCATGAGTTTATCGGCGGAAGATGCGAAGCCTGCCATACCCCGTTTCGCGGCATCGAGGCGGCCTTGTGCATCTCATGTCATGCGACCGCAGCCGGCGATTTGGGCAAGCAGTCGACCGCCTTTCACGCTTCTGCGCAGCAATGTCGCGACTGCCACCCCGAACATAAGGGTACGGGCCGGTTGATCGCGATGGATCATTCCGCGTTGCTAAAAATAGCCGCTCGCTCGCCGCCAGGCCCGCCGCGACATCTCTCCGTCTCCCGAGAGATGGTCGACGACCTCAAGGGCGTTTTGGGAATTCCGACTTCGCAATCGGAACAGCGGGCCGGCCTCGATTGTGTCAATTGCCACAGCAATCGAGATTCGCACCGCGAATTGTTCGGACGCGACTGCGCGGCATGTCACCGCACGGCCAGCTGGCAGATCGCGGGCTATGTCCATCCGTCCGTGACATCGAAGGACTGCGCCCAGTGCCATCAGGCTCCGCCCAGCCATTACATGGAGCACTTCGTGATGATGGACCGCATGATCACTGGCCAAGAGCACGCCGAAGTCAACCAGTGTCACCTTTGCCACCGAACAGACTCATTTAACGACATCAAGAACATTGGTTGGCTGAAGCATCACTAAGTCCGTCCCAGTCGCGGGCTCGGCGAATAGACACTCCGGAATTGCGGATTCCTTGGCAGTGGGAGGGGAAGCGCGCCGCACGACCAGGCACGAACGATTGAGGCCGAGGCATTCCCGGTTGCCAGCATCACTTGGTTAACGGCAGGCCAGACCGGTGACGGGTATATCGGCCCTTCCGCCCGGGAAGGATGCTTGCCGAAGGCGAAGCATCGGCACGCTCCTTGCTGGCGAACCCCAGGAGCCCCGGCAAGAGTCTACGTTCCGTCTCAGCCCGATGCGCAAAAGGACGATTTACGATGAGATCCGTCTTGGTAAGAGACATAATTGAGCCTGATCGAAACAACTTTACGCTTCTGCGCCTGGTTGCGGCACTTGCGGTCCTGGTCTCTCACGCGTTTTTCCTTCGCGCTGGCGCGAGAGCCGACGAGTTTGCCGGCACAACCGTCTACAACCTTGGTGATCATGCCGTTAACGTTTTCTTTGTGCTGTCGGGGCTGACCGTTGCGGCAAGCTTGGCTCGCTGCCGGAACTCGATCGACTTCATCATCGCTCGTGCATTGCGCATCTTCCCTGGCTTGATCGTCTGCACCATCGTCATCGTGGCCTCCGGGCTTCTGCTCGCCGAATGTGGCGTCGCGAACTACCTGAAAGACGCGCGCGTGCTGGAGTACATGGTGAAGACGATCTCGCTCAGCACCGGGGCCGCCGAGCTCCCCGGACTGTTCAGGCATAATCCCTATCCATCGGTCGTGAACGGCTCGCTCTGGACACTGAAATTCGAATTCTTATGCTATCTGCTGCTGGCCTTGATGGGCAGCATGCGGCTTCTGACGCCGGGCATGATGACGAAGCTGTTGCCGATCGGGTTCGTTGCAGCGGCTGCGTTTCTGGCCTATCGGCACGGTGGCCAGCCGGACCAAATCGAGCAGTTCGCTCGTTTCTGGTTGAGTTTTTCTTTTGGCGTCGCACTCTTCTTGTTCAGGGACCGAATCGCCTTGTCATGGGGCGTTGCGGTCGGACTTGGGGCCGCGATGTGGTTTGTACTCGGCACGGGATTGGAGCGGACCGTCGCGCCGATTGCAATCGGCTATCTCGCTGTTGTTCTTGGAACTGTTCGCCTTCGATGGCTTCGTCACGCGACCAACAAGCTGGACCTGTCGTACGGTGTCTACATCTACAGCTGGCCTATCTCCCAAGCTGTGCTGACGGCATGGCCTGATGTCGGGACTGCTAACCTGATTTGTTTATCCGCGCTGCTTGCGATGGTTATTGCTGCGCTGTCCTGGCGCTTGGTCGAGAAGCCGAGCCTCAACATGCGTAAGCAGGTTTACGATCTTGTCGCCGCGCCATTCTTACAGTCTTACAGATCCACCTTTCCCGATAAGTCTCAAATCCGATGAGAGACGGGGTGTCAGTGAGGGAGTGAGGAGCCGTCGTGGATAATTCAACGGCGGGCGGCCGTGATCACCGGATTGACTTGTTTCGCGGTCTGTCGCTGTGGCTCATCTTCATTGACCACATTCCCGAGGTCTACCTCAACCGAATCACGCCGAAGACTTTTGGCTTCAGCGATGCTGCGGAGATCCTGGTCTTCTTGTCGGGTGTCGCCTCCGGGAGGTCTACACTCCCATTGCTCGACAATCTGGACTGAGGATTGCTCTCCAGCGGGCGATCAGACGTGGCTTCGAGATCTACTTCGCCCAACTCTGCACCATCGCGCTTCTCTTGCTCACAGCGTCTTTGCTGGCGATCTGGCAGCCGGATCTCCTGCACCACGCAAACGTGGCCGTATTCTTTGCTGATCCCTTCGAGGCCGCGTGGCAGGCGGTGACAATGAGGTATTCGCCCGTCAACCTCGATCCGCTGCTGCTGATGATCACGCTGCACTTCGCGCTTGTGGTAGTTCTGCCAGGAATTCTCCGATATCCGGCAGCAACGCTGATGGCCTCCGCTTTGCTCTACGTTACGTTACACCTGCTGGATTGGTACATTCCGGCTTATCCCGCGGGCCAAGTGTATTTCAATCCCATGAACTGGCAGTTTCTCTATGTGATCGGGGTGTGGTGGGGCGCAAAGCCGGCTCACGCCCCACTCCATTATTTCGACTTGAAGCTTTGGATGCTTTTGGCGGTCGGGTACGTAGCGTTCTCATTCTTTATTGCACTGGGATGGCAATTTCATTCCCTGGAAGCTTACGTGCCCGCGCCGATCTTTCGATTGATCTATCCAATCGACAAGGGGCATATGGATATTCTGAGATTGCTGCACTTTTTGGCGCTGGCATTCGTTATCAGAAAAGTTCTTCCAGCCGACGTCCCAGACCGATGGCAACACTACTTGCGTCCGGTGCTTTGGTGTGGCGAGCATCCACTCGCGGTGTATTGTGCAAGTGTAGTGCTATCCTTTGCAGGTCATGCCTTCTTGCGAATGGCCTGGAACAATCTCTTGACGCAAGCGCTGGTGACTCTGGGCGGTATCGTGATCATGACAGGGATCGCGGCCAGGCTCGCGCACCTAAATCAATCCCGCGGGAGCCCCGCTCCCATTTGATGGCGTGCCATTAGGTCCCATAAACGCGCCAAACCCGAGGCATCGCAGTCCCGCCACGGGGTGGCGGGACTGCGATGGAAAAGGCGTTGAGCGCTTGCTCCTTGCAGCCTGTTTTGTTTCAGCCTTACTTCGCACCCGTGTGATGCGGGACATCCGAATTTGGCCCCCCACTGTAATGGTGGCTTCCGCCAGCACCTTTCTTCTTATCGGAAGACATGCCCATGTCCTTCTTCCCCATGTGATGGGGGACTTCGGTCTTCGGGCCACCGGAATAATGGTGGCCATTGTTCTCTGTATCGGGAGTCGTTTGCGTGCTTTGGGCAAGAGCAGACCCCGCGGCGAGGGCGGCGACGGCAGCGACGGCGAGCATCTTTGTCAGGTTCATGATTTCCTTCTCCGGGTAGCGATAATAGCGATCTTGAGTTTAAGGATAAAAGCAGAATCGAACTTCTGCCAGTTGATTCATGTCAAAAGCGCATTCTGTTTTCACCCCTCTGTGCTGCCTGAAATTTCGGCAAAATGCGCCGCATGCTTGCGGAGAGCGGGTTGCGGGACCTCCTACCAGCCTGTGTTCTGAGAAGAGGCATGGGATTGATCTGGCGCAAGTCTCGGTGGGCAAAACCGGTCGATTATTGTCGGGTGTCGAACAGCTTTCGAGGCGACCCGTGCCAACTGCTCCTGCCGCAAACCTAACAGTCCATCAGGTCGTTCCGACAACGCCGGTGCAAGCCGCTCGCCTGCAAGCAACTTCGGAGCCTCAACAAGGGGCATTTTTGCATAGAGCGAATTCTGGCGCCCCGCAGGGCATAGGCGAGCCTAGCGTATCCACCGCATTCGCGTATGGACGTGATTTGTGCGAGCGAACCATCCTGTTCTGGGACGCGCTCCGGCAACGTGCCGACAACATGATTGCTCATGAGCGAGCCGGCAAGCCGCCGTTGCTCAATTTCGACTACGAAATTTTGGTGGACGCGCGTCAGTTCGAACGGCCCGTCAACTACGCGTTGGCAGCGATAAGAAAATATGGAGACAAATGCATCGACGACTGTCTCGATCCAGCAAAGCCACCGGTTGTGATCGTCGACCCACGCGCAGGGCATGGCCCGGGCATCGGGGGTTTCAAACGCGACTCGGAGGTTGGGATCGCCATGCACGAGGGGCATCCCGTCTACTTCGTGTTGTTCTATCCCGATCCGGTGCCTGGCCAGACTATTGCCGACGTGCTGCATGCGCTTCGCCGGTTCGTCATGGAAGTATCGAGGAGGCACGATGGAACGCCTCCGATCCTCTATGGCAACTGTCAGGCCGGATGGGCAATCGCCATCCTGGCGGCGGATTGCGAGGGGCTCGCCGGACCAGCCGTCTTGAACGGCTCGCCCTTGTCGTATTGGGGAGGCGAAGCGGGCATCAACCCAGCTCGGGTGTCCGGTGGGTTGTTGGGCGGGGCATGGCTCACGCACCTGACCGCCGATCTCGGCAACGGCCGGTTCGATGGAGCATGGCTTGTGCAGAATTTCGAGAATCTGAAGCCGGAGGCGGTCTGGGAAAAGTACGCAAATCTCCTTGCGCATATCGATGAGGAACGCGACCGCTTTCTTGAATTCGAGCGGTGGTGGAACGGCTTCTATTTTCTTAGCCGAGAAGAGATGCTCGCCATTGTCGAAAATCTCTTCATCGGCAACAAGTTCGAACAAGGCCTGTTGCGGGTGTGCGAGTGCTGCTTTGCCGATCTGCGCCGCATCCGCAATCCGATGGTCATTTTTGCCTCGCGGGGCGACAACATCACTCCACCCCATCAGGCACTTGGGTGGATCCCTACCGTCTACGGCAGCACCGAAGACTTAAAGCGCGCCGGCCAGCGGATCGTGTATCTCATCAATCCTCATGTCGGGCATCTCGGGATTTTCGTGTCTGCCAGCGTAGCGCGCCTCGAACACCGCGCGATTCTCGAGCATCTGGACGGAATCTCCGCGCTTGCGCCCGGTCTGTATGAGATGAAGATCGACAATCCGACCGGCAATTCCGACTGCAAGCGCGAGGCCTATACCGTCCACTTCGAGGAGCGATGCGTCGAAGAGTTGCGCTTTCCGGAGAACCGAACCGCGTTTCGGCGCGTGGCCGAGGTTTCGTCGCGGCTGGATGAACTCTACTCAGCAACTCTCGGAAATTGGGTGAGAGCCACTTCGACGCCCTTGTCGGCCCTGCTGCTCGAATGGTTCCACCCAATGCGAACCAGCCGGTTGATGTTCGCGACCGCTTTCAATCCATTGTCGTCGATCTTGATGCCGCTCGCGGCGTCCATTCGACAGGACCGGCATTTTGCCCCTGATACGAACCCCTACAAGGCTGCAGAGCTCAAGGCTTTCGACACGATAGGCGGCGCGGTTACCGAAGCGCGTCGGCAGCGCGACACTGCTTATGAACTATGGTTCGAGTTACTCTACGGCCGGCAAAAAGGGGACTAAGCGATGTGTTCTTGAGGTAGCTCAAGGCCCTGAAGATCGAATGCAATTGTCATGAAAATGACTTGGTCCCCGAAGCCCGGCAAGCTCTTCAACATCGCGTCTGGACGTTGCCGCCATGGTTAGCCGCCCCACGCTCGCGCTCCTCTTTGGAGCCTTCGCGGTAGGACTGGTAGCCTCGCGCATGATTTCGAATGAGCCATCTACGTCGAGGTCGGAGTCGCAAACCCAACAATTGAGCACCGAGGGAGGGATAACGGCCTATCTCGGCCTCGTACCTGCGGAAATCATCAAGGGTCTAACCCTGAGCGCGACCGCTGAACGAGGGCTGCGCGGTCACATGCCCAGGCGCCCTCACGAATACCAGATCCTTGCCGCGCTGTTCGATGCAGCGAATGGCGTACGAATTGCGGACGCCGTCGTGAGCGTCGAGCTATCGCGGCCGGGATCGCAGAGTGGCAGGCAGAAGTTGACGCCGATGCAGATCGAAGGGGCGGCAGCGTATGGAGGAGTCTTCGATCTGCCGGTGTTCGACCTCTACAATTTGAAATTGATTGTGGAGCGCCCTGGCGCGAGCCCCACGCTCCTGCAGTTCAAGTACGATCATCGACCATAGGTACCGGATCGGCTGGGAGAGTTAGCCACACAACACTTGTGAGTTCGTTGCCTCGATCTGCGCACTAGCGCTTCACCCGAGCAGGAGTTGAGCCCTTCCTTAGCCGCGGCTAGTCTGCCAGCGAGACGATATCGAATAAGCGAGTGAGTTTGCCGTCGGAGAACGGCTAGAAGATCAAGGGCCGCATCCGACCGTTCGGCAGTCTCTCGATGCACCCGGGGTATATTCATGAATCGAATTGGCATTTCATTGTGTCTGATCGGGGTCATATTGGCGCTGTTTCCGCTGATGTTGGGGGAACATTTGCCGGCAAACTATCACAGGATCTGGATGTACTCGGGATTTGCGATTGTTGGAATCGGATTTGGAGCAGGTCTTGCCTCTCTTTTGGCTGAGCCAATCCGGAAGCGATCGCGTTTCTTCTTTGGTCCGTATCCACTGCTGATGATGTACGTCTGGGTGAGCAGAACAGGGTTGGTGAGGAATCGCGTAGAGACGCTCAATTTCGTCGAAAGGCTGCGCGCGGCCGGCATCAAGCAAGAGCTCGATTTCTATGGACAGCTCATCACCAACGACGGCACCAACCCTGAATTGACGCGAATACCACCTGCTCATCTTCAGAAGTGTGCGATCACGATCGCGACCTCGCTTACGCTCGCGCAGGGCGGAAACGAGCAAGTCTGTACCTATGATCCCAAGGGCAAATTCGGCACGGTTTCCGGCCAGCCGGGGCAATATTGTAATCTGCATGTCAGTAGGAAGGTTCTTAAATTGATCAAGGGGCTCTGGTATGACGCGCATCGGTCGGCTGACGACGAGCCAGTTAACTCCTGATCGCTCGCGCGTCGGCCGGCCAAGATCAATAAATAGCGCAGTTTGAAGGCGATATCGGCGGCAGCGACCGTGTGCGGTGAGCACAGGAATGCGGCTCTCCGGTAATGCTGTCGTCGCGAATCTTGATCGACATCAACTTCCTCAGTTTGGAAATGAGTCATGAAATAGTGGTGCTGGCGCAGCAGGAGAGGACGACATGCTCAAGAGCTTTTGGCCAATTCCCATCGTCGTTCTGCTTTTGGGGCCGGCGGCCGCTCAAACCGACGGCGCGGGGAATGCAACGTCGCAGTCAATCCCCGCGCATCATCCACAATACCTGTCGACCGTCGGTAAAAGAAAGCCTCCCGGCGCGGCGCTTGACGAGCGTGGAGGCACCACGCCGCTCTTGGACCGGAAAGAACGCGATATCGATGATCACGTACTCAAGAGTATCTGCAAGGATGCGCCGGGCTGCGAGGGGGGACACTTGTGGAAACGCCGGTAGCGACTTCTTGGTCGCCGCTTGAAAAGTTCGTTGAATAATTGGGGGTAGGCTAGGCTGAATCAGCGTGCCCGAACGAACGTACGTCCTGCCCATCGAAAGGTCTGCGTTTCGCCGCCGAGCGTAGCCCTGATCAATAGAATTCCTGAATCGTTTTCCATTCGTACATCCTCTGCGAATAAGCCGAAGATCTTTCCGAACGTCCCATTGCCTCGCCGATAGATCTCGCGCAAACAGCCGCTTGCATGACAAATAGGTTGTCTGTTTTGGAAAACTTTCCCCGCCGATCTCGATCGAAGTCGAAAAGTAGTGTTGCGCGGAGATTTCGGAGCCGCAGGCCCTCTACAGCAACAAGACGCGGCTTTGCAGTTCCGCCGGAAGTTGGGCCAGGTGATTGGTCGACCAGTGCCGGTCGCTGGCAACGCTCGCGGCCACTACCGGCGATATGCCGAAGGCCAAACTGATCGCGGCCGCACCCAAATGCCAGACCGTCTTCATAGAGACTGCTCCCGGTCATAACGCCGTTCCCGGCGGCGCGCGCAAGATACGCCCAGCTGTCTTTGGGCCATTGACTTAGCGCAAGGGCAGGTGAGGGGACGGCGAAAAGACGCCATTGGTCGGCCGCGCGCCAACTTCAGGGAGGTAAACTTCAGACCCCTCTCAACACACACGTCGGCGGATGGCAGCGTCATTGCGCGGCAGCAATAGCCGCTCGACAGCAGGAGCCAATACAAGTATCGCGGACGCGAAAGAAGTTTGCGTCGAGAGGCTAGCTAGGTCCCGGTTGCGCGTATCGCGACGGATGCTCGTCCCTCAATGAGGCGTACTCCACCTTCGCCAATGGGTCGGCTGAATATCGACGCGCCTCCTGTTTGCGGCGTCCACAAAATCCATTCCGGTTCTGTGGCAGGGATAGGGGAGTGCGACAATCAGGCCGTCATAATCCACGATGCCGAGTTCGAGGTCTCCCTCAGGGGCGGTGACGGAGACAGGTAGCCATTCTTGGCCTGGAGATCGAGTTTCGGTCATGAGTTCGGTTTCCTCTAGAGACGATAGCTCAAGCCTATCGGGGATTGGGCGTAAGTTGTTGATTTTCATCAAAGCTCAATGTGCGCATCCAGCGTCAGCGGGGCCCGACCTGAAGGGCGTTCCGCAAAAAATGATACCAGATATTGCAACCCCTACCCGGACGGGGTATCTGACGATCGCTCAGTGGGATCGAGGCCTAGGGACGGCGCAAGCAAGGCCGATCACGCTGTAGGATCGTCGAAGGGCTCTCGCAAGCCAAACGGAGCGACTGTGTGCGGCAATTTCGGCCTGGTCCGTCTTTGCGGCACGAGCGAACGGTGATAAAGACGCACGTATGCTGTCGTGGTTGGCCAGGGCTGGTAGGCGTAGAGCAGGACAGGTCCTTGCTCTGATCTATGCTTTTTGCGTATTCGCGCCGAACCTTGCTGTTGCTTCGCCCCACTGCCTGCTCACGGAGGGCAGCGATCAGGTCTCCGTGCACGACCATGTCGTTGGCGTCTCTCACGCTAGTGATGCCAGTGAGCATGTGAAGGTTGCCATGAAGGTCGCGTCATCCGATCACATGGTGCCGAATGTGCGGTCGAACCACCCGGCGACGACCAAGGCTCCTCAAGGCGCGACCTGCTGCGTCGCGACATCAGTCCCCGGGCTCCCGGCAGGATCCATCGAGATCCTCACGCCGCGAACGCAACTCTCTGAATATCTGCCGGAGGCCTACCGCCGCCTGGCCGATAGGGCGCCAGCTCGGCATTATCGCCCTCCAATTTCCTGACCGGACAGATTAAGCTGACGCGTGGCCCGCCGCACGACGGCAGGCCCACATAGTTATTTTCAATTGGTCAGGACTCCAATCCATTTCTGGTTCCATCGGGGCTCGTCGCGCCGGAATGCATGCAGTCGTTCGCAAATCCCGGGCGCGATTGCGAAACCTTGCGGTCGCCGTACTCACCGCGGCTTCCTTGGTTGGGTGTATGGAAGTGGCAACGCCGCTGGTAAGGCCGGATCCCGCTGATCCCGGCGTTAAAGTCCGTGGCGTTTCCTATCGCTCGACGGTCGCTCCCTACACCAGTCTGCGCCCCGCATCAGCCGTCGGCTGGAAGGAGCAGAATCGGGGCGTTACTCCTGCACCCGCCAAGCCCGAGTAGGAGCTGAGATCATGGGGACTTCAAGATACCCGACGCGCCGAAGCGCTATTGCTGGTTCATCATTGCTGGTGCTGTCTTCGGTGCTAACCGGTTGCGCAAGCTTCTCACCGGACCACGGCATGACGCTCGTCGCAGAAGGTGTCGGCGCCGCGATCCGAAAGGACGTCATCGCGGTACGCACTGCCGGGGACGCGGATTTGGCGGACGAGGTCGTAAAAAGGCTCCTCGGCAAGAGCCTCGACGTTGAAGCTGCGATCCAAATTGCCCTACTCAACAATAAAGGTCTGCAGGCTGCGTTTAACGAATTGGCTCTGGCCGAAGCAGACTCCGTCGAGCAGAGCCTTCCGCCGAACCCGGTTTTTTCGATATCGAGAGTAAGCGGGGACGCGGCCTTTGAGACCAGCCGTCAGGTGGTTGGAGACATCCTGGCTCTCGCGACGCTTCCGTTTCGCTCCGACATCGCGCGGGAACGGTTTCGTGCAGCCCAGTTCAGGGCCATCCTTGAAACGCTTCGAACTGCAGCCGAGACGCGCCGGGCCTACTACCGTGCCGTTGGAGCGAATGAACTCGCCGGGGTGCTGAACGACACCAAGACGTCTGCCGAGACGATCGCCGAACTGGCCGAGAAACTCGGCAAAACCGGGTCGATGAACAAGCTCGACCAGGCACGCGAGCAGGTTTTTTATGCAGAGATTACGGCGGATGTTGCCTCGGCGCGGCAAGAGGCCACCAGCTCACGAGAGCGGCTTGCGCGAGCGATGGGGCTCTGGGACCAGAAACTCAACTTCAAGCTTCCGAGTCGCCTGCCTAACCTGCCACGACGGCCGAAGAATCTGCCGTTCATCGAGGTCGATGCGGTCGCACATCGCATCGATCTGCAGATCGCCCGGATCGAGCTCGGAGCATTGGCCAAGGCGCAAAAGCTGACGGAAGCAACCCGATTTGTGACGCTCCTGGATTTGGCGGGAATTGATCGCAACACCAAGGATCCCGAGGGCCCCCCGTTTCGACAGCGCGGCTTTGAGCTGCAATTTCAGGTCCCCATCTTCGATGGAGGGGAAGTTCGGGTCAGGCAAGCAACTGAGATCTATAACCAGGCCTTCAATCGCTTGACCGAGCGGGCCGTCAATGTGCGCTCAGAGGCGAGGGAAACTTATCGCAACTATCGCTCGCTCTACGATATCGCCGGCCACTATCAACGCGAGGTTCTGCCGCTGCGCAAGGTGATCGCCGACGAAACGGAGCTGCGTTACGGCGCGATGCAGGTCGACGTCTTTGCAGTGCTGGCTGAAGCGCGACAGCGTGTTGTCTCTCTCCGCGCCGCCACGGAAGCCAAACGCGACTTCTGGTTAGCAACGGCCGATCTCCAGACAGCCGTCAACGGAGGCGGGTCCGGCGACTCCGGCAGGGAAGGACGAATCACAACTGTGTCTGCCGTAACATCGACTCCCAATTAATCGAAGTATCGGCAGTCAACCAATGGAGTGAGCGATGATCTCGAGAAGAGGTTTCTTAGGTACTGCCGCGCTCGTCAGTGCGACCGCGATCAGTGGACGCGTTCAGGCTGCGGCAATCCCGGAAGCGCCAATCATGGACAAGGTCACGATGCAGCCGCCGCTTCATCCGACCAGTGGACCGGATTATCGGCCTGTTGTGACTCTGAACGGCTGGTCGCTGCCGTGGCGCATGAACGGAGATTGGAAGGAGTACCATCTGGTTGCCGAACCGGTGGTGCGCGAATTTGCGGAAGGCATGAAGGCGTTCCTTTGGGGCTACAACGGGCAGTCGCCGGGACCAACGATCGAAGCGGTCGAGGGTGACAAAGTGCGCATCTTCGTTACCAACAAGCTTCCCGAAGCGACGACCGTGCACTGGCACGGCATGATTTTGCCGAGCGGGATGGATGGTGTCGGCGGCCTGACCCAGCCGCACATCCAGCCGGGCAAAACCTTCGTCTACGAGTTTGAGACGAAGAGGAGTGGCACGTTCATGTACCACCCGCATTCGGACGAGATGGTGCAGATGGCCATGGGCATGATGGGGATGTTCATCGTCCATCCGCGCGATCCGGCGTTTCGTCCCGTCGACCGCGACTTCGTGTTCATCATGAGCGCCTACGACATGGATCCCGGAACTTACGTCCCCAAGGTAACGGAGATGACCAATTTCAGTATGTGGGCCTGGAATAGCCGAGTGTTTCCGGGGATCGACCCGCTGCCGGTCAGACTCGGCGATCGGGTCAGGGTACGAATCGGCAATCTCACCATGACCAATCATCCGATTCACCTCCACGGTCACAGCTTCTCCGTGAGCTGTACAGATGGCGGATGGGTGCCGGAGAGTGCGCAATGGCCAGAGACTACGATCGACGTGCCGGTTGGCGCGGTGCGCGCCTTCGACGTCATCGCGGATAATCCTGGAGACTGGGCTTTCCATTGCCACAAATCGCATCACACCATGAACGCAATGGGTCACGATCTCAGGACATTGATCGGGGTCCCCAAGCAGGCAATTGCGAAAGCGGTCAAGAAGCTCGCGCCCGATTCCATGGCCATGGGATCGACGGGCATGGCGATGGGCGAGATGGAAATGCCACTGCCGGACAACACCTTGCCAATGATGACCGGCTCCGGACAGTTCGGTCCGATCGAGATGGGGGGCATGTTTACGGTCATGAAGATTCGGGAAGGACTTGCGCGAGACGACTACCGCGATCCGGGTCCTTATCAATTCCCGAAAGGCACCGTTGCCTATGAAGTTGACACGCCGGCGGCGCAGCCAGTTCGAGAAGAGCAGGGAGCTCCGAAATCACCGGCTAAGAATGGCGGGAACAAAGCGATGAAAGGGATGAAAATGTAACGCAGAGCTATGACTTGGACAAACGAAGACACCTGAAGGAGAATGCGATGAAGAAACTGATCCAAACGGCAGGCGCCGTGCTCGCGGCGGCCATGTTGGTCACAGCCGCTGCGGCGGAAAACATCAAGGGCGAAGTCAAGAAAATCGACGAGAGCGCGGGCAAGATCACCCTGAAGCATGGACCTGCCAAGAGCATTGGCATGGATGAGGACATGACGATGGTTTACCGCGTCAAGGATCCTGCGATGCTCAAGCAGGTGAAGGTGGGTGACAAGGTCACGTTCGAGGCGGAGAAATCAGACAACGGCTTCGCGGTAACCAAGATCCAGAAAGGCAAGTGATCCTGATCCTGGACGTCGCCGCGCAAACGGCGTCGTTCAGTCTGGAGTTCACAACAAAAGAGGAAAGAATGTCGAAGAAACTTCATGCGGGCGCAATGGCTGGAGTTGTGGTCCTCCTGTTTGCATCGCTGGCGCAAGCTCACCCGCAGCTTCAGTCTGCGGAGCCGGCTGTTGGCACGACCGCGCCCGCCCCGAAGCAGATCCGAATCATGTTTAACGAAGCTGTCATTCCGCAGTTCTCGGGCGTCGAGCTCAGGGATCCAAGCGGTAAGCTTGTTCCTGTCGGGAAGTCAGAGACAGATCCCGCGAACAAGAAGATGCTGGTCGTCCCTGTGAAGCAGGAACTCTCGCCCGGAGAGTACAAGGTGGATTGGCACGCGGTCTCCGACGATACCCATCGCGTCAAAGGAAACTACTCCTTTAGCGTGGGGCGCTGATGATCGATATCGGACTCGTACTCTCGCGACTCCTGCAGTACGTGGCGACCACCACGCTGTTCGGTGCGGCGCTGTTTCCACTCTACGCGTACCGAGGCCGAGAGCCAGATCGGATCTTGCGGTGGAGAAGGCGGGTGCTGTTTTCGGCGGCACTTCTGGCGATAGTGAGCGGAATCTCGTGGTTCCTGTTTTCTGTCGCAAGCATGAGCGGCGATGTTTCCGGTCTGGTCGACCCGGACACTCTCTTGCTCGCGGGGCACACGAGTTTTGGCACTCTCTGGACCTGGCGCATGCTGCTTGCCTTGCTCATGGTGGTCCTGATGAACATTGGGGTGGCGCATGTCGCGGGAACTGTGATGATATCCCTTCTCGCGGCCGTACTTCTCTTGTCGTTAGCAGGCACTGGCCATACCCAAGTCGAGGAAGGATGGGCCGGCATTGTTCATGTCTTGGCTGACGGGGCGCACCTTCTTGCCGCCGGAGCCTGGCTTGGAGGGCTGTTGCCACTCGCTAACTTGGTCGCTCATTATTGCAGGAAGCCCGATGACGCGTCCCCGCTCGACAACGTCCTCGTCCGCTTTTCCGGCATGGGGTATTTGGCAGTGGCGACCCTTGTCGGAACGGGTCTGATCAACAGTTGGCTTCTGGTCGGATCGGTTTCCGGTCTATTGAAGACCGGATACGGGCAGTTTCTGGTGGTGAAGCTTGCGCTGTTTCTGGGCATGGTCGGCCTTGCCGTAGCCAACAGGTTCTGGCTCATTCCTGCTCTGGAGAAGGCGTCTACCGCTGCATGCCATTCCGGTGCGATCGGCTATCTCCGCAAGCTGCGGAACCACATCGTGGGCGAGCAGCTGCTGGGATTCATGGTTCTTTTCGTTGTGAGTATACTGGGCACTATGCAGCCGGCGATCGTCCCGTGAGCGACAAGCGTTCTCCTCAATGGAAGCTGGCCGGCTGCTGGAAGGCTGCGGTGGCCTTGCAGCCGCCCGCCGCCGAGGTCTGGCGTTTGAGGAGGTTTGAGCTGACAGGTTTTTTGCCCACCGGTGCCACTGGTGGGTTTCGCGGTCGAGCCACCTGAAGGACGCTCACGAATGTCGGACCTATTGCTCACCGGGGAAGTTCGCGATGGGCTGGGCCACACCCTTCATTGGATTTCAACAGCGATCGAAATACTTGGTGTCGCCGTCATCCTCTTGGGAGTGCTTCTCTCTACCATATGGATGGCGCGTGATCTTGCGAGCGGAGGGTGGACGCGAGCCTATCGTTCCTACAGAGCCAATTTGGGGCGAGGGATTCTGCTCGGTCTCGAGTTCTTCATCGCGGCCGATATCATCGGAATGGTCGCGATCGTGCCGACCTTTGAACGTCTTGGCATACTCGCCGTGATCATTATCATCCGGACGCTTCTGAGCTTCTCGCTGCAGATCGAAGTCGATGGACGACTGCCTTGGCGTAGAAAGGAAGAAGGCAAGAGCCAGAGCGAAGGCCTCTGATCATTCGTAAACGCTTAGTCCTCACCTTATGGACGCATTGCGGAATCGCCACGGCAAGAGGTCTTCGATTCTGCTATGGGGATGGCCATCGATGATGGCCTCGAGTGTTTCGGCGATTTAGGCGGTCGGGTTGACGTCGTTGAGCTTGCAGGTGGCGACGAGCGACGCAAGCAAGGCCCAATTTTCAGACCCGACCTCATGCCAGGCGAAGAGAGCATTCAGACAGACTGGCCGGATGGCGTTCTCGACCGGGTTCGAAGTCCCCGGCGTCGAACCACTGGAGATCATCGACCGCTGTTTCTCGAACCACGGCTTTAGCGAGGCGACGATGGGCAGCGAGTGCTCCTTGCGCGCGGCCAGCCGGATGTCCGACGATGAACCGCGTACCATGGCTTCGATGGCGTAAAGCTGTGCGATGTGCCGAACGGTGCAACCGTTGCTCCATTCGTCCTTTCCGTCTCGCAAACCTCGGCGGGATATTGTGCCTTTCCGGTTGGACCGCGGATCTTCTTCCTTCCCGGCCGTGTCTTACGCGGCGTGGCCCATGAAGTTGGCGTCGTAATCACGGCCCTGTGCGAGCATGCTCCAGGCTAGGCGCGCGAGTTTTGCGGCCAGGGCGACAACCAGTACATTCGAGTGGAGCCGCTTGGATGCTGCTTCCAACCAGGCTCCGAAGCCATGCCTGGGCCAACTCTGACGCCTTAGAAGTACGGCTCTGGCCCCTTGAATGAACAGCGTTCGCAGGTACCGGTTGCCACGCCTCGATATGCGGCCGAGAATGGTTCGATCGCCGGTCGAGATTTGTTTCGGTACGAGGCCAAGCCATGCTGCAAAGTCGCGGCCCTTATGGAAGGCATCACCAGTCCCGATCGCGGCAATCATCGCACCGATTGGTCCGACACCCGGCGCACTCATCAGGCGGCAACAGTGTGTGTCTTGATAGCGAGTTCGTCGATTTCCTTCGTAATCGATGCGACCCGCCGCTCGAGAAAGCGCCAGTCTTCGGCCATGTCCTGAATGGGCCGAACCACTCGAGGCGACAGGTTATCCGAGAGCATCGAGAGATACTGTGGAAGTGCCAATCGGAGTGCTGCCGCTCCCTGCCGAACTGGCAGCCCTCGCTCAAGCAAACGACCTCGGATTTGATTGATGACCGCGGTTCTCTGTGTCACCAATCGACTGCGAACTCTGTGCAACGCCTGACGGGCCTGTGGGGGGCGCAGGACTGGCGGGATGGGTGGAATGATGGGCGGCGGCGAATGCGATCTCGACTTGAAAGTCTGGGGCCCATTCTGCAGGTGAAGGCGATTACCTCTTGCCACGACACTTGTCGCGTTACCACCGCGAATGGCGGAACCGGGCGCCTTTTTTGAGCGCAATCTGCGCCTGAAGACGGATTCCGGAAAAGACGGTCCGCAAGGTGGCGCGCCAGCGTGGTGCCTACGGGCATGATGGGCGATCGCGACGTGATCATTGCCACACCCGCCGAGACCAGCCAGGACGATCGAGCCGCGCTGCTACTAGCGGATTTTCGATGTATTTTTGCAAGCAGCCGCGGTTTTGCGAACTTGCGATGCAGAACCAAAACCTTCTGCCCGCTGCCGGACGCGGCATGCCTCACATGCCCGTCGGCCCGCCGGGATGGAAGGTGGCCGCCCGCAGCCTTGCGCGGCTCTCCTGTTCGGCCCCGGATGGCCAAAAGGCCCTACATTCGCTTTGTCGGAACCAAGGCGGTCGGCTGATGATTACGAATTGTCGGCTGGAGGGATGGAGAACCCGGTGTGAAACCATTTGGCGTAGGACCGGTTTGCGAAACGGCGCGCGGGCACCGTAGCGTACGAAATCGATGCGCCGGCGGCAGAACCCGCGCGACAGGAAAGCGGCCCGCCCGCAAAACCGCCCGGCAAGAACAAGGGCGGATCGATGAAAGGGATGAGAATGTGAATCGCCGCAGGAGAGCAGACCTTCAACCGAAAAGGAGACATCGAATGAGGAAGGCAAGACGAACCTTGGCGTCGGCGTGCTTCGCCGTAGCGACGCTGATCGCCGCTCCCGCCGTCGCCGACAGCGCCAGCGCGACGGGACAGGTGACGAAGATCGACGACGGCGCCGGAAAGGTGACGATCAAGCACGGACCGATCAAGGCGCTCGACATGCCGGATCCGATGACGATGGTCTACCGCGTCAAGGATCCAGCGTCGCTGAAGTCCGTGAAGGCCGGCGACAACGTCAAGTTCGACATCGATCACGACAGCTCGGGTTACGTCGTGACACGCATCGAGAAGAAATGAGCATCGCGGCGGAGGCTCGCCTCCGCCGTCCCTCAACGAAGGACAAAAAATGAAGTATCTCTCGGCAGCGCTCATGATCACCTGCCTCTTGCTGCTCGGCGGCGCACTGATCGCATGGAGCGGAGCCTACAACGTGGCGGCGCTTGCTCCGAATCTTCCATTCGAGACGAGCGTGCTGCATGGGATCATGCGCCAGTCAGTTCATTCTCATGCCGCCGCCGATGGCGTTCAGTCGCCGCCAGACCTCGCCTCGCAGGCTCCGAAAGGGGTGCGCGATTTCGCGGAAATGTGCGCGACGTGCCATGGCGCGCCGGGCAAGGAACCGAGCGAGATCGGCTTAGGTTTGAATCCGAAGCCGCCGCGGCTGGAAGATGCGGGTGCCGCCTGGTCTGCTCCAGAAATGTTCTGGATCGTGAAGAACGGGATCCGGATGACCGGCATGCCGGCGTTCGGCCCGACGCACGACGACGAGCGCATATGGTCCATCGTGGCTTTCGCTCGGACTCTGCACGGCATGACTGCGGATGCGTATGCACAAGCAACCGGCGGCGCCGCAGAGGAAGGCTCGATGCACGATCACGGCGCGCATTCGCACGATCATGGCGACCACCAAGATCGTGCGCCTGACCACGACCACAGTCGTCAGGAGAACAAATAGGCAGACGCCGGGGAGCGTACTGGAGGAGGAGGTTCTTTGGCCTGAAGAACGTCGTCGGCGGCGCCGACGACGCACGCGTTGCTGCGTGCCGCCGCGCCGTTTAACTCCTTGATTTTCCGAGGAACAACCGCACTGACGGGCCGTTGCGATCGGACACGATCGGAAATCGAGGACGACCCATGAATCGAAGAATCGCGGTGGTCTGCGCCGCCATCATCATGCTTTCCGCAACGTCCGGCCGCGTGATCGCCGACGATGCGGGGAGCGCCTACAAACAATCGATGGAGAAGATGAACGCCGACATGCAGAAGGGAATGGACCCCGACGCTACGAAGGCCTGGGCCAGAATGATGATCGCCCATCACCAGGGCGCCATCGACATGTCCCGCATCGTGCTGCGCGAGACGAAGGATCCGACCATCCGGCGGATGGCGGAGAAATCGACCGAAGAGCAGCAGACCGAAATCAAGCAACTTCGGGAATGGTTGTCCAAGCACGATAAGTAGCCCTCGGACGGGATCGCACACTGAACAGGAGAAGCAATGTCCTACGGTCGCTTTGCCGCCATGATCGCCACGTCGACGGTGATCATGTTCGGCCTCATGTATCTGAACACGTTTGCTTTGGATCATATTTGGTACAGCCAGACGCGGACGTGGATGGCGTTCCTGATGGGCGCGGTCATGGCCGCCATCATGCTGGGTTTCATGTGGGGCATGTACAAGAACCGCGCGGCGAACATGGCCATTCTGCTCGCGAGCGCCGTGGTGTTTATCGGCTCGTTATGGCTGGTGCGCAGTCAACAGACCGTCGGCGACGTGTCCTACATGAAGGCGATGATACCGCATCACTCCATCGCCATCCTGACCAGCGAACGTGCGCACATCAAGGATCCGCGCATTCGCAAGCTTGCCGACGGCATCATCGAGGCGCAGGTCCGGGAAATCGGCGAGATGAAGAGCTTGATCGCAGATCTCGAGAGCAAGCCCGTTCCGGCCGATGCGAAGGACCTGCCGCCCCGTCCCGCCAAGTAGCGGCCGAACGGAGGGCGAGGAGATCGACGAGTCGTTCCTTCGATTAGGAACGTCGAGCGTGATGGTCGCTTGTCTGGCTGGGCTGGCGATCGCAGCAAAGGAGTAGCGCAATGCGGAGCAAACACCACGACTGGGACAAACCGACACTTCAATCATTCGACGATTATCAGCTCTACATCGGCACCGAACGTGCGAACCATTTCGGCGGACCGGACGCCGATATGACGATTGCCCTCGGCCGCGCCGGCAATGATCGCCTGCGGGGCGGAGCGATGGACGACGACCTGATCGGCGGCCGCGGGAACGACCATCTGATCGGCGGAGCCGGTTCGGACCATCTGGTCGGCGGCTCCGGCAACGATTGGCTGGTCGGAGGCGATCAAGCTGATACGCTCAGGGGGGGGCCGGGCAATGACGTGCTGAACGAAGGCAGCGGTCACGGTGATCTAGACGGCGGTCCCGGCAACGACCTCTTGGTCGGTGGGCTGGGAGCCGATGCCTTCATGATTTCGCCGGACAGCGGCAACGACGTGATTTTGGATTTTCGCGCCGGTCCGGGGGTGTTCGATCACCTCGCCGTAATGAACATCGAACCCGAGCAGTTCAAGTTCCAGGACACGGGCGCCGGCGTGCTGATCAGTTGGGATACCGCGCAGGGCGACGGTTCGGTCCTGCTCGCGGGCGTTTGGAAGGGCGATTTGGCTCAGGACGACTTCATGTTCGTCGACGACCGGCATCTGATAAACCCGACCTCCGCGGGCGCCAACCACGTGACGGCTGAGCACTTCATCAAGGACGAGGGGAGCGAGGCGGCGCCTCAGTCGCCAGGCTCGACCGCGCCCCAATACCAGGCTTCGGTCGACGAAAACAACATCCAGTTCGGCAGCGACACGGCCGATGTCTTCCAGGCCACCGCGAAGAACGATCTCTATTTCGGGCTCGCTGGCGACGACCGGCTCCACGGCGGCGCCGGCGACGATCACCTAGCGGGCGACGCGGGCAACGACCTTCTCGATGGGGGCGAAGGCAGAGACGACCTTCGAGGCGGCGACGGAGACGATCACATCTACGGCGGCGCCATGAACGACAACCTGATGGGGGGTGCGGGCAACGACTATCTCAGTGCCGGAGCCGGGCACGATATGCTGGAAGGCGGCCCCGGCAACGACACTTACAACGGCGGCGATGGAGCTGATGCCTTCATGGTTTCGCACGGTAGTGGAAACGATGTCGTCGTTGCCGGCTTTGATCCCGGACCGGGCGCGTTCGACCACGTCGCTTTCATGGACGTGCTGCCCAACGAGGTGAGCGTCACCGATTCGGTCTCCGCCCATGGCGACGGCCACACCGGCGTGCTGGTGAGCTGGGGCGACGGCTCGATCTTCATCGAGGGCATTACCAAGAGCCAGATGGCGCAGGACGACTTCATGTTCAACGCCGTCGAAGGGGGCGCCTTCGTGCCCGATCCTCAGATCAGCAGCGAGGGAAGCGATCTCATCTTCCAGGGCGCCCATTCGGGATGGTTGATGAGCTGACTTCGAATTCGTGTGAAGCGCGTTCTGCCTTTGGCGGACGCGCTTCTGGGCCGGGCGCCGTGGGGGTCCCTCGGCGTTTTGCGTCATGGCTGGCAGTGCGATCAAAATGACGCCGATGGCGGCGAGCAGGCCTTGGTGTTCATGTTGGCGCGGGGAAGCTCAGAACCGATTGCTTTGGGCGCCTCTCCACGGATTCCTCAAGGAGATGCGCTGGACCGCGAGAGCAATTCGACGGAGGGCTTCGGTGAAGTCGGGAATGTCGATCATCGCCAGAAGCAGGCCGGCGATCCAGAACAGGTGCTGGTGGGTGAACATCGCAAGAAGGCCAAGCGTCGCGACGAGCTGATACTGAATTTTCTGTCCCGTATGGGCGATGTGCTCGGGCAAATGATGAAGCCGCATATACAGGAGACCGAACGTGAAAATGATCAGTATAAGGAACACTCCCATAACGATCATCAGCACGTCGGTCTGTCCAGGCTCTGAAACAAACCATGGGAGATGGACGTGAGGCGCCGCGGTGGGGGCGTCGACCATGGATACCTCTTGCTGCCAGGGCTGCCTTCATCGGCTTGGGCGTTCGCTACGTTGAGCGCAGCGGCGTCCACAGGTTTGATCCAGATCAATACTTGGCTCGAAAGCGGGATACCGGCCCTTACCGCTCCGCAATGCCGAACGCTCGACGTGATAAAGGCGGACGCCACGCGCGAATGAGAACGCGTCTCATAGCGCATGGCCACCGGCTTCTCAGCGCCGCGCCCGGGCGAGGGGACCTCGTGGAGATGGCAGAGCCGCGGTTCCGGCCCGGCGCCGACGAGACCGTCTGGAGGTCTTTGGAAGGCACTAGCGGATCACCATCCATACCGCCATGGCCACCATCATCAAATTTTCGGTCAACGAGACGAAACCGAGAGGCACCTTGCTGTCGCCGCCCACGCACGCGCATTTGAGTTTGCGCTTGTCCACGTAGACCGCCTTGAAAACTGAAACCGTCCTCCTCTTTGCATCGCTGGCGCAAGCTCACCCGCAGCTTCAGTCTGCGGAGCCGGCTGCTGGCACGACCTCGCCCGCCCCGAAGCAGATCCGAATCATGTTTAACGAAGCTGTCATTCCGCAGTTCTCGGGCGTCGAGCTCAGGGATCCAAGCGGTAAGCTTGTTCCTGTCG